>Ga0123356_10000571_pt1 | contig 40927 bp, 31 predicted proteins | sample TergutEmb28metaG_2_FD_92546 | JGI IMG/M metagenome (GOLD analysis project Ga0123356, IMG submission 92546) | Embiratermes neotenicus P3 segment gut microbial communities from Petit-Saut dam, French Guiana - Emb289 P3 | ecosystem: Host-associated > Arthropoda: Insects > Digestive system > Gut ...
AAGCGTCGAATATGCCAGAAGCACGTCAAACACAGTAACACCAACAAGCGGCTGGCAAGCAACTACAACATTTAGCAGCCTCAGCCCAGGAACTTACTACGTATTTGCCCGCACAGCAGCAAATGCAAACTACAATGCAGGATCATCACAGGTAAGTGCAGCCATTACGCTAGAAGCACTACCCACCAGTGTAGCAATTACTCCTAAGCCGGTAAGCACTACTGTTGGTCAAAACACACAGCTCACTGCAACCGTACTTCCCGCTAATGCTGCTAACAAAACCGTTACCTGGTCATCTTCTGATGTTACAGTAGTCACTGTAAACACCTTGGGTAGTGTCACTGCTTTAGCTGTAGGTCAAGCTACTATCACTGCCAGAACATCAAACGGACTTACCGACACATGCGTAGTAACTGTTCAAGCAGCTCCTGTCTACTCACTTTCTCTTGCCCAAAATGGCAGCACAGATCCCTACGTATTTCCCAGCTTAGAAGGTGGCTATACCAACCCAGGGAGCATTACGCTCACACTGACCAATACCGGCAACAGAAGCATCAACTCACTTCACGTTGCTCTAAGCGGAGCTAACTCAGGAAGCTTTAGTGTAGTGCCAGGTGCAAACTTCACTTCCATAGAGCCAGGTGCCACAAGAACTCTAACTGTAAGCCCAAGAACCGGGCTTGTTCAAGGAACCTATACAGCAGACATTGCAGTTCAGGGTGATCTTGCTACCAGCAATAGCTTTAAGGTGAGCTTTAGTGTCTCATCTGCTTATGTGCCGGTGCAGTCTGTTAGCATCATTAGCAGCATCTTGGCTTGGGGCAACAACTTCATGCACATCGGAGACACCACTACCCATAGAGCGTCAATACTTCCTGCAAACGCAACGAACAAAAAGGTCACTTGGAGCTCAAGCGATACACGCGTTGTAACTATTGATCAAAACGGTATGATTACTGCTGTTGGCTTGGGAAGGGCTGTAATTACGGTCACCACTGAAGACGGAGGCAAGACGGCTACGTCGACTATTGAAGTGCTTACAAAAGCCTATAACATCGCTCTTGACACCACAGCAGTAGCCTTTGCAGAAGTAGACCCAGGCTATAGAGCTCCCACTGCTCGCACCATCAGGGTTACCAATGATGGCAGAATGCCTACGGGAGCACTTACGGTAAGCCTTAGTGGCGCAAACGCTACAAGCTTCACCTTGTCAAGAACAAGCCTAACAAGCATTGCCATAGGCGCAAGCGCCACCTTTACTGTAGTACCAAGAACAGCCCTTGCAGCAGGTACGCATACAGCAACGGTTACTGTAAGAGGAGCTAACGACATTGAAGCAAGCTTTCCTGTAAGCATTAAGGTAAACCCCGGGCGCTACAGCATTGCCTTAGATACTGCTTCTCACACCTTTCCCGCAGTTGACCCAGGTTACAGAGCACCTACTTCTCGCAACATCAGAGTAACTAACGATGGCAACCAACCCACAGGAGCACTTGCGGTAAGTCTCAGTGGCGCTAACGCTACAAGCTTTAGCCTTTCAAGATCAAGCATCGCAAGCATTGCCCGAGGAGGTAGCGCAACCTTTACCGTAGTACCAAGAACAGCTCTTGCAGCAGGCACACACACGGCAACCGTAACCGTAAGAGGAGCTAACGCAATAGAAAGAAGCTTTACCGTAAGCTTTGAAGTAAGACCAGGTATATACGGCATCACTCTAGATGCAACTGCTATAAGCTTTAGCGCAGTAGATCCAGGCTACCGTGCACCTACTTCTCGCACCATCAGAGTAACTAACGATGGTAACCAACCCACAGGAGCACTGACGGTAAGCTTAAGTGGCACTAATGCTACAAGCTTCAGCCTTTCAAGATCAAGCATCGCAAGCATTGCCCGAGCAGGTAGTGCTACCTTTACCGTAGTACCAAGAACAGCTCTTGCAGCAGGTACACATACTGCAACCGTAACCGTAAGAGGAGCTAATGGCATAGAAAGAAGCTTTACCGTAAGCTTTGAAGTAAGACCAGGAATCTATAGCATCGACCTAGACACAACTGCTATAAGCTTTGCTGCTGTTGTTCCAGGTTATAGAGCACCCAGTGCACATACCGTAAGAGTTGTCAACACAGGTAACCAAGCAACCGGCGCACTTACCTTAAGCTTAAGTGGCACAAACGCCACAAGCTTTATCCTTTCAAGAACAAGCCTAACAAGCATAGCCGCAAGAGGAAGCTCTACTTTTACCATAGTGCCAAGAACTGGCCTTGCTCCCGGTATCTACGAAGCTACGGTAAACGTAAGAGGTGCAAACGTCATGGAAAGAAGCTCCACCGTAAGGTTTGTAGTTAATGCTTCCGTCTATAGCGTAGCCTTTGATACTCCTGTCATAATTTTTGCAGCTAATGCAGGCTACCGAGCACAAAGTGCACAGACCGTAAGAGTTACTAATGATGGCAACCAAACAACAGGAGCGCTTACCATAGCCTTAAGCGGCACTAATGCTACAAGCTTTACCCTTTCGAGGACAAGCCTTACCAGTATTGCTGTAGGAGGCAGCTCCACCTTTACCGTAGTACCAAGAACTGGCCTTGCAGCTGGAAGCTATGAGGCTTTGGTAACGGTAAGAGGAGCCAATGGAATCACAGAGTCATTTCCGGTAAGGTTTACCGTATGGTAGACCTTCTGCGCACTGAATAAGACAGGGAGCCTTCCAACCCCACACCCCTGTCTTATTCAGTTGCCTTTTACTACATGGTTTTGTTGATAGGCACTTGACTGTCAATACTGCAGCTAGGCTCTGCAACATTCGCTCTGCGAGCGAACGCGTCAGGGCGACAGTAGGGTTATAGCTAGACCCTGCGGCCTTGTCCTGCGCGTTTGGCGAAGCCAATATTGCAGGAACTGCTCTGCGAGCGAACGCGATAGGACGATATGAGGGAACAGAGGGCGCTTTGGACATGGTGGTGGCGCGTGGGTTGCTTTGGGAGAAGACAAGCAGGCTGGTGTAGTGACATGCCTGCCATATGCACGTACTGGGGTCATGGTGAAAAGCCGGTGCAGGATGGGGCTGTCGCGGTAGCGGCTTACGTACAGTTAACAGCAATCATCGCTTCCCTTGAATTACTGCCTTTCGCCGAGTGGTAAAACAGAATGCAGAGGACTAAGGTATTCTGTATCGATACATTTCGTAGCTAGCCGATCAAAAACAATAAGGAGAAAAACATGAGTAAAAATAGTATCGCTAACCCGGCACCTTTGGGGCTCTTGGGTTTTGGTATGACCACTGTCTTGCTTAACCTTCACAACGTAGGTTTGCTGGAAAAAACAGTTGTCATTATTGCCATGGGCTTTGCACTTGGCGGTGCAGCCCAGATTATTGCAGGCATCATGGAGTTTAAAAAGGGCAATGTCTTTGGTGCCACAGCCTTTACGGCCTATGGCTTCTTTTGGTGGTCTCTCATCTTTATATGGTGGAATCCCTTCGGAAGCATCCCAGCAGACCTCACCTCCATGGGCTTTTACCTCCTGCTTTGGGGCATCTTTACTCTTTTCATGTTCATCGGATCCCTCAAGCATAATCGCGCAACACAAGTAGTGTTTCTTTCGCTCACCACGCTGTTCTTCTTGCTCAGTATCGCTGACTTTACCGGAATTGGTTTGATTACGCAGATAGCTGGCGCCGTGGGCATTTTCTGCGGAGGATCAGCCATCTATGCGAGCCTTGCTCAAATCGTCAATAACGAGTACGGCAAGACGGTCATGCCCTTGGGAGACTAGTGCTCTGCACTAAGACAAGAGCTCTGCTCGCTCAGCACAGGGCAATGACCTGATTGCAGCAAGCATGTGCCAAGCAACACAACAGAAAGCGGCTCCTTTGCTATCTAGAGGAAAGATAGATCAGGAGCCGCTTTGCATGTGCCGAGTAGGCTTTTTGGTAAAGGCAAGAACAAAAACTGGGTAGTGAGAGAAGACGGGCTGAAGGGCTGGAGAGAAGGAGAAGGGAATGAATCAGAAGGAGGGAGAATCATCCAAGTAGTGCTTGCCCTTCGGCCCGGCTTCATAGGGGACAAAAACTGTGTTTTTTTCCACATGTAATATGGTACGTGCCCGCTATCGGCATTGAGTCAGGCAAATGTCAAAGAGTTGTAAAAAATGGTAAACAAAACAGCAAATTATCGCAGCAGGTAAACCGCACTATACGTCACCCCACAAGCCACCCCGCAAACCACCCGCACATACCACTCCGCAAACCACCCCACATACCACTCCGCAAACCACCCCAACCCGCTGGCGCGCAACACCTGCTACGCAAGGGGCATGGTGGAGAGCGTAAAGCCGTCGCAGTTTTGGGTGCTGGAGTTGATGTAAAGAATCAACCTCGTGCCATCGGAAAAGTCATACACTGTAAGCAAGTAGTTTCCTGTGGGCAACACATCTATGTTTATGGTCATAGGCTCAAGCTCTGGCAAAGTTTCACTAAACTCAGGAGGGGCAGGTATCAAGTTGTAGAAAGAGTAGCCAAAGCGCTCCTCAAAGCTCATATCCAACTGCCTGAAGATCGAATACACATTCATTTGTCCCACGTTGAGTGCTTCGCGCGAGATTGCGTAGGCAAAGAGCCAAATGTTTTCTTCTTCTTGATGAGGTCTAAACGACACTTGGGTCTCTGGGGGAGTCGCAATATCATCTGGCCCGGTGGGGGTGTTTGCGGGCGCAGCAGCATTACCGGCGGGGTTATTCTCAGGGGGATTGTTAGCTGCAGGATCATCGGTGTTGTTATTGTTGGCAGCATCAGAAGCATCTTCAGTCAAATCAGCTGTGTTGCCCGCATCGCCTGCATTGCCCGCATCGCCTGAAGTACCCGCATCGTTTGCATCACTTGTTTTGTTGGCCTCTTCTCTCTCTTTTCCTAAAGCTTCGTCCAATAGAACCTCGATAGGATCGGTGAGCTGCAAGGCCGACCAAGTGTCAGAAACAAAGAGCAGGGATATTATCTTGCCCGTGGAATCTACTGCGCATCGAACATCGGGTTCACCGTCGAGATTGATGTCTGCGTCTACTAACACAAAGCAGCCGGGCTCAGTGGCATCAAGCGGCTCCAGATACCTAAAATCAACCAGTATCCGTTGGGTGTACAGACTGTAGTCACGCTCGAGCTGCATTCCTCGTAGCTGCATATTGCTGATGAGGAAGTCAGTCACACCGCTCTCTTCCATAAAGCTCATCTCAAAGCTGGTCAAATGTCTCACTTGCGCCTCGTCATAGATATCCCACGGATAAAGCGTCACGGGCTCCTCAAACACATGGCCCGAGATTATGTCAACGCTAGGGCTGGGCAGCTGTGTCATCCTGCCCCGGTAGGAATCCAGAAAGGGATACAGGAGGGTAGGCAGCATGAATCCGCCCACGATGATAACCGTGGTGAGCAGCAAGGTGAGCAGGCTGCTTCTGATGCTGAGCAGGCGCTCGCGCCTTTCGTGCTTCTCGCTGCCTGCTGGGTCGCTCCACAGCTCCTTATTGTTGGTTGAGTTTTTGGTGGAGTCAGCCATCGCCTTCCTCCCTACTCAGTAAGACGCTGACGGCGGTACCTCTTCCTTGCACGCTCTTGATGACAAGCTCGGAGTTGTGAGCCTGGGCAATTTCGGCACAGAGCGCCAGCCCAAGGCCAGCGCCGCCATGTTTGCGCGTACGCGCTTTGTCGAGCATATAGAAAGGTTCAACGATGAGAGGAATTTCATCAGCTGGTATTCCGATTCCCTCATCTACAACGGTTATTTTGACAAACTCCATCTGCCCCACAAACGTTTGATCCACCAAAGGAGTGTTAGTGGCTGTATCTCCCCGAGCCTCTAAATCCTCACCGGCATTATCAAGGGAGGCTTGGATGCTGAGGTTGGTAGGCTCTATGATGAAGCGAATGACATCACCGGGGCTTGACGCTTTGATGCTGTTGTTAACCAGATTGAAGACAAAGGACTTCATGAGCTCTTTGTCGATTTTGATGTAAAGCGGTTCGTCAGGCAGCTCGATAACAAGATCGAGCGAATGACTGGTAACGATGGGCTTGAGGACGCTTGCCAACTCGGAGGCAAATTCGTGAACCTCCACGGTTGTGGGCGTGGTTTGCAGATTGCCCACAAACAAGAGCTCCATGAGCTTGCCCGAAAGCTCCTGAAGACGCTTTGTCTCGCTTACGATGACGCTGGCATATTCAACCCTCTCTTCGTCTGACACGTCTCGTTTGACGCGAAGTATATCGGCAAAGCCAAGGATAGAGGTGAGAGGAGTCTTCATTTCATGGGCAAGATTGGAAATAAAGACCCTGCGAGACTCAGCAAGCTCTTCTAATGACTTGACATTGCTCTCGATGGAATCGGCCATGGTGTTAAGGCTGCGAGCCACCGCAGCTACCTCGTCGTTTCCCTTGACCTTGGCTCGCTTTTCAAGATCTCCGCTGGCTATCAGCCTGGTTGTGCCACTGAGATTGCGCAGAGGGCTCAACAAGCCTCGCACCAAAAGCAGCAGCATTCCCGATACAATCAAAGCGGAGATGACGCCTATGAAGCGCACCTGATTAAAGTCCACACGAAACAGTTCGTAGGTTGTGCTGATGTCAAAAGAGGTAATGAGCCTAAAGTGTTGGTCGCTCAGCAAGACGGTGGAGACTATGTACAGATAGGTCATACCACCCACCTCTTCGATGACTGAGCTAAAGTCTGGCTCATACAGCAGGTTGGTGGTACTGGCGTTGCTACCCTGATTGACCGACATAATGAGAACAGGCAGGCGCAGGTAGACGATGTCTCCTTCGGCGGACTGTTGCCCCGTGGGAAAGACTTGGTAGAGCGATATCCTCATGCTGGGATCATCTTGCTGTCGTTCGAGCACGCTGCTTGCTACTCGCTGTGTGTCATCTTCTGTCAGGTGCATCTTGCGCTCCATAAGCTGGGTAAAGATGATGGAGCTTCGTAACTCGAGATCAAGATAGTTATGTCTCGCCAGGGCATTTTGTTGCTCTCGCTCAATGGCAAGATGGTGGTTGTTGGTTAACAGAGCCAAAGACGAGGCGTTAACCACAATGATAACCAGGGTTAAGGTCAAGAGAAATATCTTTTGCCAGAGTTTCAACGCGACCTTTGGCTTTCGAGGCGGTAGCCAAGCCGGGCGATGGTAACCAGCGACCCATGCAAATTGAGCTTTTTGCGCAGCTGCTGAATATGAGTATCTACGGTGCGGGTTTCGCCACTAAAACTGTAGCCCCACACCTGAGAAAGCAATTGTTCGCGCGTAAGCGCAATGTCGATGTTGTTGACAAAAAATACCAGCAAGTCAAATTCTTTGGGAGTGAGTATGACGGGCTGACCGTCTAAAGTAACCTCGTGCTTTTCGGTTTCGATGACGATGTTTTGATATCCGAGGGTCTTGCTCTTTTTGTGAGTGCGTCTGAGTGCTACCTCGATGCGTGCCAAGAGCTCAACTGCCTCAAACGGCTTGACAATATAGTCTTCTGCACCCATACGCAAGCCTTTGACCTTGTTGGGCACATCTCCCATGGCGGTGAGGAAGATTACAGGTGTAGTGGTATCGCCCTTGCTTTCAAAGACCTGAAACCCATCGAGTTTGGGCAGCATAATGTCCAGTAGCACCAGGTCGTATTTGCCAGATCCTATCTCGCTTACCGCAGAGAGACCATCTTGACATATCCGAGAAGTGTAGCCGCCAATGGTCAATGCGGCCTCTATCATTCGGGCGATATTTTCGTCGTCTTCAACAACGAGGATGTGAGCTGACATCTAGAGCCTCTCTATTCTGGGATTACAGTCCATACACTAAGCTGGAACGAAGTCTGCACCAAGGTGCCTTGCCCAACGAGCCTTACAAACTCTCCGACAAGCGCGCAAGCCCTCGTACACTTTTGATGATCACTGTCGAATTGACCATATCTATAATACCCTCGTCCTTCATTTGAGCAATGGTCCGCGAGAGTGTCTCTGGCGAAAGGTCTAACGTCGCGGCAATGCCGCTTTTCGTGGTGCCAAGATCAAAGTGGATCTCTCCCTTGACATGCTTGCCCGACTCAAGAGCTGCTCTAAATAAGAAGCGAGAGAAGCGAGCACGAGCGTCAACAAGAAAATTGCTTACGAGATCATTGAGGCGAAGATTGTCATTTACCGTAAACTGAAGCAGGTTTTGCGCAAACTGCGAATTGCTTCTTGACAGGCGCAAGGTTTGAGCAGAGGGAAAACAAATGGCGCGGGTGTCTTCGAAGACCTCAAGGTATCCCCCGTGGCGAGTTTGGGCAAGCGCAAGTGACACAAAGAAGAGAGAGCCCTCGGTGTGAGCTTGTACAAGAAAGCGTTTGCCGTTAGGCTTGAGGTAGTAGTGAGCCACCGTTCCTTCTTTGAGCAGGTAATAGTGAGTTACCTCATCTCCAGCGCGCAGCAAAAACTCTCCAGATGCCTTGGTAATCATACGCGAAGCCTGAGCCAGCTGTACCAGCTCATCGTCTTTGAGCGCACCAAAGAAGGGAACTTCCTCAAGGTAATCCCTAATCATCTCATTTTGTAAGTGCTCACTTTGGTCCAAGTTTGTCCTTTGGTCGTCGTGTTGACCGTTGCCTGCGGCTCAGTGGCCAGAGCGGCAAATTGCGCTGCAACCAGTAACAGCGCCTGCGCCACTAGGGCACCTGCCTGGCATTTTTGGTAAAAAAACTACCAAATAAGGGTAAAATTGTAGCACATTATTATGCAATCTATCTTCCATGGAGGTGTCGGCATGAGAGGTGTGAGCTGGTGTGAGTCAGTGGGGAAAGAGAACGTGAGCTGCTTCGCCTTCTCTTGAGTGGTGAAGCTCAATTTTCATGTTGAAGACCTTTTCAAGCGCACCGGAGTCCAGAATCTCTTCGATGCTTCCGTGTAAGACGTTACTTCCTTTTTCCATAACAAGCATGCGTCCTGAGTAGCGAAGCGCAAGGTCAAGATCATGGATGACCATGATGATGGTCTTTCCCATCTCGGTATTGAGGCGAGTAATGAGACCCATAAGGTCGTGGCATGCCTTGATATCAAGATATGTGGTAGGCTCGTCAAGCACAACAACCGAGGTGTCTTGAGCCAAAACCATGGCTATAAAGGCCTTTTGCCGTTCTCCTCCCGACATCTGTCGCAGGTCATGGTCTCTAAAGCGCTCTATGCCGGCCAGCGCTATGGCTTCTTCGATCTTCTCTTTGTCCTCGGGATTAAGACGCCCTTGGTGCCCATGGTATGGATAGCGTCCGCAGGCAACCAGGTCATAGACGGTCATTGCCGGAGGTCGAGCAGCCTGAGCCAATACCGCCATGCGACGCGCCCGTTGGCGACTGGTCATGATATGCGTGTCAACACCTTCAATCAAGGCTTTGCCGCTTTGTGCTCGTAAGAGACCATCCATCAGCTTGACTAAGGTTGATTTGCCGCAGCCGTTAGGGCCTACAATGCTGGTAATGGAGCCCCGTTCAAAGCTCTCGGAAAACTCCTGAACAAATTCTTTTTTGCCATACGAAAAGGTGAGCTTATCCAGTTGCACGGCAGGAGCAGCATAATCGGGAGTCCACTTAGGATGATGAAAACTGCGTCTATTCATTAAGACCACCAAGCCCACGACGGTTTTTCAAGATAAGATAGATAAAGAAGGGGCCACCCAGGAAGGCCATGATGATGCCCACCTGTATTTCGTAAGGGGCAAACATGACGCGCGCCAACATGTCGCAGGCCACTACAAACATGGCACCGACGATGGCAGAGAGCGGTGTAACGATGCGATTGTCTGGCCCCACAAAAAAACGCACCAAATGAGGCACAATGAGCCCAACAAAGCCAAGGAGCCCTGCTATGCTCACAGCTGCGCCTGCCAAAAAAGAGGCCAGGGTGAGCAAAAGCAGGCGTGAGCGCGCCACATGCATACCCAGCGAATGAGCAGTTTGATCTCCCAAGGCCATGATGTTGAGCTTGCTGGCAAAGAAGATGGCAAGCAGCACTCCTGGAAGAATCGTTATGGCAGGTCCAATGAGTTGCTCAAATCGGGTGCCGCTATGAAAACCACCTACCAAAAAAGTCGAAGATGCTACATAGGCTGCAGGGTCAACAATAAGTATGGTGTTCATACCGGCACCAAAGATCGCGGTAATAGCAATGCCTGCCAATACTACGGTAAGCCTCGAGGTTTTGGCACCCATGGCAATGGCAAAGATAAACGCAGCAGACACCAAGGCACCAATGAATGCCGCTATCTGGGGTAACCAAAACAGGTGCGGAAACAGCGAGGCAGCAAGCAGCACAAAAAAACCGGCACCAGAATTGATGCCGATGATATTGGGGCTGGCGAGTGGATTATCTAAGACGCCCTGGATAATGACGCCTGCAACGGCAAGTGCCGAGCCTGCAAGCAGAGCGGCGGCAACGCGGGGCAGGCGTACATTAACCAGAATGTTGCGAGATGTGTCGGCAATTTCACCGCCGGTGAGCAAGGCAATGATGTCTGCCAAGCCCACCGCGGTAGAACCAATGATGCTGGCAGCAAAGGCTGCAACCACTAAGGCAGCAACAGAAGCTGCGCTCACAGCTATTTTTCGGCGCTGCGAAATGTTCACATTAGTACCGGTTCTCTCCCAATAATCCGAACTTTCTTAGGAGTAGAGATAGTCAAACAGCGTTTGGTAAGACTTTGCCCAGTTTTCATTGGGCTTGTAGAGGAAGAGTCCTGGCTCCAAGGTGATGTAGTTGCCGTTAGCCACTGCGCCCAACTGAGCCCATGCAGGGTGAGCAGCAGTCATTTCCTGCAAGCTCCGCAAGGCCTCTTCTTCGTTGTCGCCCATTGGTACAACAAAGATGAAATCTGGATCTGAGGCTATTACTGCCTCAAGGCTAAAGTCTGCAAGCAGACTGGGGTTTTCGTCTGCAATATTAGAAACATCCAAGTCGTTAAGCATGGCACCGGTTTGGGTTTCTGAGTTCTGGACGCGGGTGCCACCCGAGAAAGTGGTCATCAATAAAACGCGGGGCTGTTCATCTGAGGGAACCTTTGCAATGATAGCATTGATTGCATCTTGCACAGCGGTTCCATTGCTTGCAAAGAGATCTGCACGCCCAGTAATCTGGGTGCAGACTTCAAGCATTCTCAGATAATCCTCAAAGACGGTGACCGTAAAATAAGCTACGGTAATACCCGATGCCTCTAAGGTCTCTTTAAACTCGACTTGACTGGCAGAGCCAGCTCTACCGGTAGACGAACCGGTCATGATGACAAAGTCAGGCTCAAGCGCAATGACCCTCTCCATATCGATAGAGGTAAAGTCGCCCACGCGCTCAACATTTGGAGAAGTCAGGGCATAACCGCTGTAGGTATCTACGTCATCGGACACGCCAATGAGGGTTCCGCCAGCCAGCTCCCAAATCTTTGCAAAGCTGCCCATAGTGGCAACAACGCGCTCGGGGTTGTCTACGGTCACTTCATTGCCCAAGTCGTCACTAAAGGTAACCGGGCCCACCTCTATTGGTAGGTCTGCGGGCTCTTCTGCTACCAGGCTATCTTCGACATCGGGTTCGTCAATTTCGACAGGCTCGTTTTGACACGCTACGAGCATCGATAAAGACAGCACGGCTGCAAGAGCTACTGCTATGAGAGCCTTAAAGCGCTGCCTCGACAAACGTATTGCTTTTTGTACTGCCTCTTGTGTTACTTCCTTCTTCATGGGTACTTCCTTCCGTTTTCCTGATCTTGATTGCCTATTGGGTATTGTCATTGTCATTAGTATCGTCATTGTCTTTGCTGCTATCTTCTTTAAGCTTCTTTCCGTGAGCGCAGTATTCGTCTGCAGCCATAAAATCTCCGTCGTGGTAGTAGGCCGCTCGAGCTCGACAGCCGCCGCATCCCTTTTTGAAATCGCAAGAACCGCAAGGGTCGCCATATGCCTCGGTACGCAGGGTCTCAAATATGGGGCTACTTGCCCAGATATCTGCAAAGCTCTGCTCGCGAACATTGCCTACCTCTTGTTTCATGTAGGCGCAGGGCTGCACAATGCCGTCGGGATTGATGATGCAATAAGTAAGACCGGCCAAACAGCCGCGCGTATAGCGCGACTCAATGCCCAGCTGCTCTGCAATGCGTACAAACTGCGGAGCACAGGTGGGTTTAATCGCTATGGGCACCTCGGTGGACTTTTGCATGATTTTTTCTAAGAGCTGCTCGTTTTCGAGCACTTCAATAGAAGTTTCTGCGATATACTCGCCGCGTCCTACGGGAATCAAGAAGAAGGGCTGGTGTGCAATGGCACCCTTATCAACGGCAAAGTCGATGATATCGAGCACTTCATCCTTGTTCCAGTCAACGATAGTGGTGTGGATCTGAAAAGGAAGCCCTACGGCACTACAGTTTTCCATGCCCTCTATCGCCAGGCGGTGAGCGTCTTGGTTGCCTCGAAACTCGTTATGCTTGGCTTCGTCAAGGCTGTCGAGACTGATGCCCATGGCTGCGGCACCAGCGGCATAAAGCTTTTCTGCAACCTCGGGTGTTATGAGCATGCCATTTGTTCCAAAGACAGGGCGCAAACCCTTTGATGAGGCATAGGCAACCAGCTCAAAGATATCCTCACGAAGCAGAGGCTCGCCGCCACTAAAAATCATAATTCTAAAGCCAGCTTCAACAATCTGGTCAATCAAAGTTATCGCTTCGGCAGTGGTGAGCTCGTTAGCGGTAGAAGCCTCAAGTGTGTCAGCGTCTTGATAGCAGTGCTGGCACTCGAGATTACAGCGGTTAGTGGTAAGCCAAGAAACAATCATCTGGTGTTACTCCTGTCAACGTATTTGGGCAATGCTGCTGTGCTGTTGTGCGTCAGAATGTGTCAAAACGCTTCTTCGACCGTCATTGTGGGCTTGACCCGGTATCTCGACCAGCAGTTTAAGATTGCGGGTCAAGCCCACAATGACGTTTTTAACACAGTCTGATGTTCCCTTTTCTCAGCAGGTGCAAACGATGACCTGACAACAGCAACTCACTTTGTGATAACAAAAGCTATTACAAACGAGGGGAATACGAATATGATACTAGAACACCGCACTTTTGTCGTTGGCAAATCAGAATGTCTGCGATACCGTGACACCATCATGACACTCCCATGACACAGCCGCTGTCAAACAGCCTTGGTGCCAGGGGGTCTCAAGGGAAACATCCCCTGACACACTTAGGAGCCTCAAGGACAACGCCCCCTGGCACCCCTGATACTGGTATCATGGCTCAATGCCAGAACGACTTAAATACTCGCTCATCATGTTCTTAGCGGGCAGCAGCTACGGTTTTGTGGTGCCGCTGGTGAGCACTGCTCATGCAGCAGGCTTTAGCACGGGACAAATAATGGTTACGCAATATCTGGTAGCTGCAGCTACGCTTGGCATAGGCTGCCTTCTTTTTTCGCGCAAGCGGGTGAGCCTTAAGGTGGCGTTTCAGCTTATGGGTGTAGGCATGGTTGCCTCAGGAGTAAGCTTCTTTTACTATCAGGCGCTTCAGCTGCTGACCCCGGCTCTTTCGCTTACCCTGCTCTTTCAGTTTGTGTGGATGGGTATGGTCGTGCAGGCCGTGCGCAGCCGCAGCCTACCTAAGCCCACTGCGGCTCTCACGGTTTTGTTTGTGGTCATTGGAGCCGTGTTTGCAGCAGGAATGCTCGACGAAGGAGTCTCCTTAGAAAGCCTCAACTCCTTAGGGATACTGTTTGGCTTTCTTTCGGCGGTGTGTTATACGGCCTTTTTGGTACTTTCGAGCCAGCTCGCTACTAACCTACCCGCGCTCAATAGAAGCATGTTTGTTGCCTTTGGCAGCTTGCTGCTCTCGTTTGTTATTGCACCCCAGTACTTTGCCGAGCCTCTCATCGTTCATGACCCAATGGTCAGCCTGGGCTTGGGCATCCTGGGCATTTGCCTGCCTATCTTCTTGATAGCCGTAAGCGCACCCAAGCTTCCTGCCGGCCTAATGACCATCATGGCTTCGAGCGAGCTACCAAGCGGTGTCATTTGTGCTGCAGTTTTCTTAAAGGAGCCGGTGACCCTTACCATCGGACTCGGTGTAGTCATCGTTCTCTGCGGCATTGTGGCTTCAGAAATGGAGACCCTGCGCAAGTTGGCTCAAGGCAATAGGGCACTGGATTGAACCCAATTGAACCCAGTTACAAATTAATTGCGTCAAAATGACGGAATTAATATGCGACATCTGTCACCTGAATAGCCCAAATGCATCCAAAAAGGTAGATTTCGTATGTGTTGTTTAAGGGAAATAACTCTAGCAAGCCATCTACCAGCACTTTAGGCTGACATACATAACAAGATCTGAGCCGAGGCAGAGAAAAACTACCTATTTGGATGCATTTGGGCTATATAGCTGACAAGCTTAGATAAGGCAAGGACTGATTCCTTGTTTTACGGATTGCCCAACCAAGCTTATTTTCGGTTATAATTACCCTCAAGATGCAACGGATGCTTTCAAAAACCTTGGGTATGTTTTTGGCGGCGCTTCTTCTGTGTGGCGGGGCGCTCGTTAATGTTGCATGGGCTATTGATGACTCACTTGAAGACTTCACGGTTAATACGGGTATGGGCTCTACGAGTGCGTATAGCTCTGGATCGCTGATTCAACCTCCCCTCAATGCACTGGAAGAGGGCGAAGTGCTGGTTGGCAAGTCCATTGAATATAACGATGATGCAACGCTTACGACGCCAGACGGAACCATCACAGTTACGCTTTCTGCATGGGCAGCGAGGTATACCGATTTATCAACTCGTGTCCCAGACCAATTGCCGCTTGAGCCTCTGGCAAACGGTGCCTTTGTAGAAATCAAAGATAGCGTGAGCCAATTTGCGGTTGTTGACGTGGATTCTTTGCCCGCAGGCGTGACCTTTAATCCTGCAACGGGCGTTATCACCTGGCTCATCACCAATCAAGAAGACATACTGGGAGCTGCGCCTTTAGAGGTGGAGTATACCCTTACAGTGGTAAATCCCTCGCCAAGTTGGCAGGTGCTGGCACCCTCTCCCCAGCCAGACTATGTTTTGGGGTACTGGTATTCAACTGGCGTAGCCCAGGCACATTTTGAGCCGGTAGTGGGAAACCCCTACTACTACACCATGGAAGAGATTACCACCGATGCCTTTACCTTGTCGATGAATTGGAACAACGGAACCGGGCTCAACAATGGTGCGATCATCGACAACGAACTGGGCACGACGATAGTCTTTCCAAAGAATGTCTCGGCACAAGACCTGTCTGCCTATAATTCAGATGGCACCATTAATACCGCCGGGGGGTGGAACTGGTGGCCTCAAAATGCAGGCACACGGAGCCAGGCGGCCACGGTAGTCACACCGGCTGGCGCAACGCTCTACTACTCGTGGCAGTTGCAATGGACAAAGTCTGCGGGAGCAAAGACCTATGTCTTTACTGTTAAGGACTTGGCGGGGCCGGGTTTGGATGTGCAATACAAAATCGACTTTCCCTCGGGTGGAGGTAATCAAGCCTTTGCCGGTGACAAGATTATTGTCAGTGAGGATTACTTCCAAAAAACCTATAACTCGGGGCAAGACGACCCGTTTTACTGGCAGGGAAGAGAAATCATTCTTCCCCTGGCAATAAAGGGCGAAATTCAGGTATTGGACGAGACTCTGGTCATCCCAACCTTTGAGCTTACGGTAGAAAAAGAGCTGGACGGCACCTTCTCTTCATGGGGCTATGGGCCAGAGAGCGAGTTTATCCTCTACATACAAGACGTAACCGATGACCCAGATAATGGGCCTTTCCTGGTGTTTGATGATTTGGGTGGAGGCTCCTTTGACTATAACGGCCTTGCTGCCTCTGGAACCCCCATCAGCTTTAGTGTTAATACGCAAGCGGTGCTTGCCAACATTCCTACTGAGGATGAAAACGGCGTGCAGAAGGTATACTCGCTGGTGGAGTATCCCGCATGGGAGACGAGTGCTCCGAGTCCGCCGCGGGTTACGGTGAGCTACAGCCTTGATGATAGGGTGAGCTATGAGAGCACTGCTGTTATTGAGCCCAACCAAGACGAAGACACAAGCTTGATTGTTCACAACAACTTTACCAATCAACCGGTGGCAGTGTTGCGCCTCCTCAAGCTGTTTAATGGGTATCCCATGGATTGGGGTATTACTGCCGCCACAGAATTTGAAGTAATGATTTGGGATGATATTCATTCTAACAATCTTCTTTTTGTAAAACCCGATGAGCAAGCCAAGGCAGATGCCGCCTCTGGTGTTTGGACAGATGCCTCTCATTGGCACACAGGCACCTACTATTGTATTGGCAATGACGGCGGCAATCCCTTGGGAGACGACTCCTGGCAGATTTCGGACGACTATTGGGCGGCTCGCATTACGGGCAGCTTTAGCCCCGTGTACACCTCCATTTCTCTTACCGAAATGCATATGGAGGGGGTCTCGAACATCTGGCCAGGTAGCTATGAACTACGCGAGCTTGACCTTGCAGGAAACCTCCTGGATAACGCCACGTCGGACTGGTGGCAAGGCTACTCTAATATAGTGAGCCTTACTCGTATGCAGCCGGATCCCCAAAGCGGAATTTCTCCAGGCGGCGTGTACCTTGGCATGGTGACTAATGTCTTTGCGCATGGCGAAGGAAACCTCGCCATCTTCAAGGAGCTTGAGGGCTATCCACAAGACTGGGATGTAGACGAAGACACCACCTTTGATATCAAAGTGTGGGATATGACTGCTCAGAACCATCTGCTCTTTGACCCAATAAAACAGGCAGACGGTACTTGGCTCCATGTGGGCAATGTTGATGCAGCTGGCAACCGTTGGCTGGACGACCCGGTGTGGAACGGCGATATAGATGAAGCTCTGGACACGCTTGAGGTGAGCGTTAACTCACCGCTCGTTCTCGCAAGTGAGTTTACGGGCGAAGGTCACCACTATATGATAGAGGAGAGCAGCTCCAGCGAGTACACAACGCGCTTCTTTGTGGGCGATAGAGATATTACCAATGATGATACCTCCGGCGGCGTGGTGCTTGACCCCTTTGGCACTGCGCACATCCGGGTTGTCAACACCTATGCTCAGGGCGATCCGGGAGATCCCGGCGACCCGGGCGACCCGGGCGACCCAGGAGATCCCGGTGACCCGGGCGATCCGGGCGACCCAACTGACCCCACCGACCCCACAGATCCAACTGATCCTACTGATCCTACCGACCCCACAGACCCCACTGATCCAACAGACCCCACCGATCCAACGGATCCGCCTGACACAAAACCGGCAGACCCCAAGGCTCCCAGCAACATCCCTCCTGCTGGCGATAACAACATCAAAGCCCTCGCAGCGCTTTTGGCAGTCATCCTCATGGCAGCAGTTGCTCTCCCTGCGCTTTACCAGCGACGAAAAGCCAACTAACCAATTGTTAACAGTTACCCCCTTTGTCGCCCTTGGAAGTTGACACAGTCTGACGACAAGGGCGTGAACAACCAACCCGCTATTGGTATCTATTGAAGCCCTTCTACAAGTTTTATCCAGATATTGAGCAGAAATGACGGTTGTGCACGATACACTGACCCCTAGTGCACTAAAAGTGGTCATATCCGGGACATCTGACCGGATTCTGCATAATAAAACGTGCACAATCGACAATCCTGCTCAATAATAGAGGATATTATGCATCGTGACTAGTTGCAACTGACTACAGCGAGTTGGCTCCTTGATAAACCCGAGAGCCAAGAAGTAGCTATTTAGACTACAATAATGAGAAGCAGCAAGACGCTCTTGCTGCGTGCTCAATCATTAAGCGAAAGGATTACTATGCCCAAAACAGAGCCCTCATTGGATCAATGGCTACAAGAGGCAAAGGCTAGCCCCGAGGCTGCGCAATGCGGAATGTTCCTCAGTCATAATGGAGTTGTTCGCGTAACCCCCAAACAGCAGGTACGAGAGGGAGTCGAAGGCTTAGGCGAGGTATATGCGGTTGAGTTTTCCTATGACGCTGCCGGGGTGGACGCTGCTATTAAAGAGGCGCTTACCTGGCCAGGTGTATACTATATTAAGGTCTGGCTTAATGAGGGCGTATTAAACGTAGGCGACTCCATAATGTATGTATTGATTGGTGCAGATATTCGCCCCAACTGTGTTGACGCGCTGCTCAATTTAGTGGGAAAGATTAAAAACGACCTGGTAGTTGAGACAGAACTGATAAGGAAATCCCATGAGAGAACTACCTAAAAACCAACTCAGTCCTAAAATCAAGAGGGTATGGCGCCTCAATGATGCAATCTGGCTTACCTTCTCCTTTTTGGCGTGCGCTTTTGTGTTTGCTATGATTTATGCTTCGAGCGGTGAGGCATGGGGCCTGGTGGTTCTCCTTGCCCTTCTTGCTTTTTATGCCGTGGGAATGATTGTCTTCTTGGTGGTCATTCCTCCCATTAGACATATACGTTGGCGCTACGAACTCAACGACGATTTTCTTGATATTGCTCGAGGCATTGTATGGAAGAAGCGCTTCATCATCCCCTTTATTCGAGTACAGAATACCGATACGCAGCAAGGGCCAATCCTGCGAGCCTTTGGGCTTGCGAGCGTTACGGTTTCAACTGCTGCGGGTAATCATTCCATTCCAGGTTTGGACTTTGCAACTGCCGAGCAACTGCGCGACCGAGCAGCAGAACTTGCCCGCATTGCGCAAGAGGATGTTTAGGTTAGAAAAGCAATGATTGCATCAGCGCTTTTCGTACTGCGACAAAACCGTTCATTGGACTCTCAAAAAAGGAGCACCTGTCATGACCGAAGCTACTCGTTATAAAGTTCATAGCAGCTATATCTGGCTGAGCGGCATTCAAGGAGCACTCTCACTACTCTTTTTCTTCGTTCTCATGTCCTTTGGTGTTGGTGCCAGTCTTATTGCAGAGCTTGGCGATTTGTCTGATGGGGGCTTTGCTGCTGTCTTGGTGCTCATCTTCTTAATAGTGACATTTCTTGTCATAGCCGGCCTGATTTTTCTCTTGCAGTACTTTTCGTACAAACATCTATGGTATGAGCTGGGTGCAGCAGAATTTAGCCTTTATTCGGGCATCTTAAGCAAAAAGCGTGTACATGTGCCTTATCAACGTGTCCAGTCGGTTAATCAGCGAGCAACTCTTATTCAGAGGATTGCCGGAGTGTGCACCGTGCACATTGATACTGCTGGCGGCGCACAAAACAAAGCTGTCGTTGTGCCTTATCTGAGAAAGACCGATGCTGAGTGGCTGCGCACACAGCTCTTTTATCGCAAGCAGGCAGTCATGGCACCAGCATCACCAGCGGAAGCTGCCCCCACAGCGCCACCCCCTCCTCTAGGCGAGCCACATGCAGCGCCACCCCCTCCCGTGGGAGCGCCCCTGCTTACTCCTGAGTTAATGCCTCCAGCCGCTTCCTCTACGGGGCTGCCAGTTTCTGCTCTGCCTACGGGACAGCCGGTGCCTCTGCCACCTCCGCCTGTGGGCTCGCCAGTAATGGCAGCGGCACTACCAGCTCAACCGAGCCTCACCCAAGGCGGTTTGCCAGGAGCATACGACGAAGGAAATGTGCTTGATGCCCCAGCCGCTGCCATGGCCGACATGCGCGGAGTTTTTGGGGGAGAAGGCTTTGACTTGGGCAAGGTGAGCTATTCGTATCGCCTCACCAATAAAGAACTTGCCTTTACCGGTATGTCCAACAGCTCGGGCTTCATAGTCATAGGTATCTCCGGATTTGCCACCTTGTTTGGTTTGATCTTTACCGTGCTTGCGCCTGCATTAGTTGAGGCGATTCTCGACGCTGGCGAAAGCTTGACCTTGGAGCCATCCGCAGGCATCTTGATGCCCCTGATTTTGGTGGGTGCGATTTCATTGGTTATTGTTACCTGGGTCTCGTCTATTGTGGGCACATGCATCAGCTATGGCGGATTTACGGCTCGCAGGCGAGGCAGTCGCGTGGAGGTGGAGTATGGAATCCTCCAGCATCGCTTTGATGGGGTTGACATAGACAGGGTGCAGTCGGTCATTATCAGGCAGAGCTTTATCAGGCGCCTGATTGGTTACTGCGAGATTTCTCTAGGAAAAATCAATGCGCTCACCGATGCCCAAAAGCAAAACCAGGCTCAGACTGGCGTCATTCAAAAAGGCCTGGTAGTGCACCCCTTTGTTAAGCTTACTCGCGTGCCAGAGATTCTTGCCGGGCTGGTTCCAGAGTATGCTGAGGTACCCACAAACACCATTAAGTTACCAAAGGTGGCGCTCAGGCGTGCGCTCCTGCGCCGCGGCATACTGCAAAACGGTGCGTTTTGGACGGCTCTCATTGTTGCTGTTGTGCACATTTGCCTTAGTATTGTTTTAAGTAATAACGCAGGGGAGCTCATGGTCGTCAACCTTATAGCGCTGGCTCTGTATATTTTATGCTTGCTTGCGATTATCTTTGAGGCCATTGCTGCGGTTTTGTGGCACCGTCGTTCCAGCTTTGCCTACAATCAGCATTTCATGCAGATATCTAATGGCGGCTACTCATTTGAGAGCATAAGCTTTCCAAGAAGGAAGATTCAGTTTGGCTACATAAAAACAAACCCCTTTCAACGGCTCTCCAAGGTTAAGACCATCAATGTCACTACTGCGGCTGGCATAGGTGGAACCACCATGCGTCTCGTAGACGCAGATGAAGCAGAAGCAAATGCCTGGCTCGAATGGCTTATTCCCCGGAGGAGATAAATACATGATTATTCCTGAGATCCTTTCTACGACAACACCCTACCAGGGGCTCATTGCCACTATTGAGCTTGATACCTTGTCCAGAGGCACAGGCGAGCCTTTTATGCGTGAGGTTGTGGCTGTGCCTGATGCTGTAGCCATTGCAGCAGTAGATGAGCAGGGGCGTATTCTCCTTATCAAGCAGTATCGTCACTCTATGAAGAGCCCTGTGTGGGAGATACCTGCCGGAAGAATGGACGTTGAGGGCGAGACGCCGCTGGAGACCGCCGCCAGGGAGCTCAAAGAAGAAGCCGACCTTGCTGCAAAGAGCATGCAGCTTCTAACGGTATTTGGAAACTCGGTAGGATGGTGCAGCGAAAAGACCCACCTCTTTTTAGCAAAGGAACTCTCTGACCTGGAAGCTTTTGAGCGTCAAAATGAAGAAGCAGACATACAAAAGGCGTGGGTCTCACTGTCGGAAGCTCGAGCAATGATAGAAGATGGCAGCATAGCCGATGCCAAAACCATCATAGGAGTATTGCTGGCCACTTGAGCAATGGCTACTTGAGCTGACGCAGTGTACTAGTTGCCTGAGTGCTGAGTCAAGGATCCTTTGTCAAAGGCGCGTAGGCTTTGATAGTAGCTGTTGTTTTGAGCAAGGTCTTCTGGGCTGCCACTGAGGGTGAGCTTGCCTTCTTCGATAAAGATAATCCTATCCATTGCAGAAACACCCTGCAAGTGATGCGTAATCATGATAATAGTCTTATCTCGCATGGTCTCAAAGATGGTATCGAGCAGAGCCTGTTCGGTCACAGGATCCAAGCCTACGGTGGGCTCATCGAGGATGACAATGGGTACCTTATGCAGCAGCACGCGTGCCAAGGCTATGCGGTGGCGCTCTCCGCCAGAAAAGCGCAGGCCAGCCTCATCTACAAGGGTCTCCAGGCCATCGGGCAGACGCTCTGCCAGGCTCTTGAGCCCTACTTGCTCAAGCGCCATCCAGAGTTCTTCGTCGCTTGCAGCTTGATTACCTATGCGCAGGTTTTCTGCAAGTGTTGTGTTGAACAAATAGGTTTGTTGCTGGATGACCCCTATGTAGTGAGATATTTGATCTCCCAAAAGGCTTGGTGCAATGCCATTGATTGTGACACTGCCCTCGGTGGGAGTCAAATCGCCACGCAGTAAGGTAGCAAAGGTGCTTTTGCCAGAACCGCTGCGTCCAAGGATTGCCAGCTTCTCGCCTGGTTGTATAGTAAGATCAAGACCGTCGAGCACAGAGCGCACTCCATCGGGGTACTTATAGGCAAGCTGCTTGCTCTCGATAACAAAAGGTGCCTGGGGTAGGGTGCCTGTGTAGTCTTCAACACCATTTTGGCTACGCAGCTCTCCCAGGCGATCTATGGAGTCGCGGTGCCTGTTTGTTTCGATTGCCGCCGAAGAAAGCGGAGCAAAGGCATCGATAAGCGGAAAGAAGGCCAGAGCAAAGGCAGCAATCCAGTTGCCAATGCCTGCGTACTGGCCACCAAACTCGCTACCTGCCCACATCAAGAGGGCAATGACTACCAGGGCAAAGAGCGCCTGAAGCAGGAGGTCGCGCCCACGAGAAGAGCGATTGAGCCTGGTATCAACCTTGCGCAGAGCTTTTTCGGAGCTGCGGTAGGTTTGTACATACTCGCTGCCCCTTCCGGAGATTATCCAGTCATTTACACCCAAGACGTTGTCGGTAACTTGTTCGTACAAAGCGTTCTTCATGACCTTGCGCCTGGTTTGATGTGCGCCGTTGACGAGCATTGATACCAAGGGCAATAAGAAAACCAAAACAGCCAACAAGAGCGCCATGCAAAGAGCAAACCAAAGAGAAAACAGCCCGAGAATGCAGATGATGAGTACGTAGAGCGCCCAGGCAACAATGGTAGGAAATATGGTGCGTAAGTACAGGTTTTGGATGTGCCCAATGTCTTCTGCCAGTATGCCTAAGATGTCGCCGGTACGATAGCGTTTCTTAAAGAAGATTGCGTCTTTTTCTAAGATGTTATAAAGCTTGAGGCGCATGCTGGAAGTCATACGCAAGATCCAATCGTGGCTGGTAAGGCGCTCGAGGTAGTGCAAGATAGGCTTGCCAATACCAAACACCCGCACCAGGGCAACAGGAAAGAAAATCAAGGCAACGTTTAAGGGGTCTTCTGCTGCCAGGCTGATGAGGTAGCCTGAGGTAACCATAAGCGCAGAGGCAAAGATAAAGGTGCAAACGCCTAAGAAGAGTGCAAGGGCAAGCGCTCCACGGTATTGCTTAAAGAAGGGAGCAATCCAGAGCTTGACTCCTGCTTTGGTTCGAGCGCGTCCAGCGCGCCTTTCCGTGCTTTTGGCGGCAGCATGCAAGGCCTTTTGTGCTGGCTCTCTACTCATTGAGCTGGCGGTGGAGTTGTTGGGTGTGCTGTCCAGGGCGTTGTCCGGGGCGCTGTCCGGAGTGCTGTTAAGAGTGTTGTCCAGAGCGCTGTTAAGAGGCTTGCTCATGATGCACCGCCTCCCAACTGCGAAACGAGCGAAGCAAAGGAATTATTGCTCGTGAGCAACTCCTCAAAGCTGCCACTGCCTACAATCTTGCCCTCGTCCATTACCAGGATGTGATCCATGTCGTGCATCCAGTGGAGGCGGTGTGTTGCAAAGAAGACCAGCTTGCCTTGCATGAGTGGCAGCATGCGCTGCTTGAGCTCCAGTTCTGTTTCTATGTCGAGATGTGCCGTGGGCTCATCAAAGAGAAGTATAGAGCGCTTCTTGTCCAGGCAGATACGCGCCAGGGCAACGCGCTGAGCCTGACCACCACTGAGCGAGCGTGCTCCTTCGCCCACTTTGGTATCAAGCCCCATAGAAAGATCCTTTACCAGGTCTTCCAATCCTACGATGGCCACCGCCTGGGCTACTTCTTCATCGGTTGCCTCGGGGTAATAGAAGGTAATGTTCTCGCGCAGAGTTGCATGAAAGACATAAGGGTCTTGCGGCAAGTAGGCCAGCTGTTGTTGCCAGCTTGCGCGATTTGCGCTGGTGAGCACTGTACCATCAACATAAATACTACCCTCAGCAGCTGTAGAAAAACCGCCGAGCAGGTGTATCAGTGTGCTTTTACCCGCTCCGCTCATACCAATGACTCCCACCTTTTGTGCACCCGAGATAGCAAAGGAGACATTATTAACGGCCTCATACTCGTCAAAGGCAAGACTGAGTTTGTCTACAGCAAGCTCTGTCTGTTGGCTCCAAGAGGGCAGGGTGGCGCTGCTTTGACCAGGCTCATCAGGCCCAGATACACTTGTCTCGTAACTCGCAATGAGCTTTTGTATGGAGCCCAGGGCGTTTTTTCCGTCTAGTGAGGCATGAAAGTCTGAGGCAAATTCTCTAATAGTCTTAAAGTATTCGGGAGCAAGAATCAAAACGGTGAGAGCAGGAAAAAGCACAATGGACTCATCCAAAAGACGAAAGCCCAGCATGATGGCCACTGCTGCCACAGAAAGCGTTGCAAAAAGGTCCAGCACACTGCTTGAGAGTATGGCAATCCTCAGGGTTTTAATGGTTGCTATTCTAAAGCGCTCGCTGGCTGCATAGATGCTTTTGCCAAACTCCCTACTGAGGCCAAAGAACTTGAGTGTGTCGATACCGCGCAATGAATCAACAAAGTGATTGGAGAGCACTTGGAACTCTTTATGCTGATGAGCCGCTCGCTCACCTGCCATTTGTCCAAGCAGCTTCATGTACAAAATAATGAAAGGAAATATGATGAGCATGATAATGCCCGAGATCCAGTCGAGGATAAAGACTGCAATGAGAAGCACCAAGGGGATGACGACAAGTCGCACTATTTTGCTCAACACAAGGCGGAGGTAGGTTTCCACCTGCTCGATGCCCTCTAATAGCAGGGTTGTAGTATTGCCGGTGCCATGACGTTGCACCACCTCAAGGCCAAGGGAGAATATCGTATGCATGAGACTTTGCCTGAGGCTGTCTGTACAAGAAAAGGCATAGCGGTCGAGCATATAGTCTCTGAGGAATCGAATAGCCTGGATGCCCATGAAGCTCGCAAAAAGAAGAAGTATCCATATGAGTTGGTCCATCAGGTGATGCCCCAGCCACAAATTGGTAACCGCACTAGAGAGCGACCACGCCAGTCCAAGAATGCTCAAGCTTTCAAAGAATGCAAAGACTGCCAAGGCTACAAGAATACGCTTGATTTTTGGCAATTCAAAGAGGGCTCTATCTAACACGTTGTTGCACCTATCGCTTCTCGCTATACAAATGGCAGAAAGGGCTCCTGCCAAGAAGACTTGTGGTTGGCTGACCGTCTTCCTACAAAAAGAATGTTACAAGTCACACCATAGTCCGCCACTCTGTTGGTTACTGTCAGACTGTAGTCCGTCATTGCGGCCTCCGAGCCGCAATCTAACCATAATGCGTCTCAGATTGCGGGTCAAGCCCGCAATGACATTGGGTCTGATCAGTAACAAAAGAATGGCGCTTGAGCTGTAGAGCTCAAGCGCCATTCAAAAACGCTTAGAAAACAGTATAGACTAATATGTCAAGTCTTCGTCCTTGATTCTACCTCTAAACGCACGATAGATGAGGAAGTGGTAGAAAAGAAGGATGGGCACACCAACGCACGCAATGAGTAACATGAAGAACAGCGTGAGCTCATTGGAGGCACCATTTGCAATAGTAATGGGGTTGCCGTTGGTTGAGTTGATCAGGTTGGGGAACTGGGATGCTGCCCAAAGGAAGGGCAAAACCAGTACCGAAGCACTTTGAGCAACAAAGGCAACAAGATCGTTCTTTCTTTGCAGGATAGAGGCCACAAGGGCAAGAACAAATACCACAACGATTATGATGCATACGACAACGAGTGAGGATGCTTGATCTACCAAGAGGAACCAAGCGGCGGTTGCCAAGCCAAAGACCAAGAGGGCTCCAGCCTGGAAGGGAGTGCTGAGCTTTGAAGCGCGCTTTTGTAAGGCCGAACCCTTAGGTGCCTTGAGCGCAAGCCAGGTTGAACCCTGTGCAAGGAAGAGCAGCAGACCAAGCACACCGCACAGCAGTGGGAAAGGCGTGAGCAAATCAAGCACCGGGATGCCACGGATGTAGTCGCCGTTTGCGGCAATTCCAACGCCCTGCAAGATGTTACCAGCGGCAACACCAAGAAGCAGAGCAGGAAGACCAGAGCCTAAGAAGAAGAGGATATCCCAGGTCTTCTTGAACTTCTTATCGCGACCTCTAAACTCAAGTGCTACCGCTCTTACAATGAGGGCAAAGAGCACCAACATTATAGCGAGATAAAAACCTGAGAAAGAGGTTGCGTAGGCAAAGGGGAAGGCTGCAAACAGGGCACCTCCAGCGGTGATCAACCATACTTCGTTACCGTCCCACACAGGGCCGATGCTACGACGCAAGATGGCCTTTTCTTTTTCGTTCTTGGCGATGAAGGGGTACAGGGCACCTGCTCCCAAGTCAAAGCCGTCAAGCACGAAGTAGCCACCAATCAAGAGGGCAATAACCCAAAACCAGACTATCTGAAGCAAAGTAAAATCAGGCGGTAAGAGTACTAAATCCATCATGATTACTCACCTTCCTTTACTGAACTACTGCCGGCATCGGCTTGGGCGGCCTTTACGGCTGCTACTGCCTCTGCGCTTCCGCCGTCTGCTGCAGAGACGACTGGACCTTGTTTAATGAATCCAAAGACCACTCTGAGCATTGCGAGGAAGATGAAGAGGTAGATCACGGTAAAGAGCGCCAGGGTGATGATGATTTCCCAGTCGGTTACAACACCTGATACTGCACGCTCGGTGAGCATGTGTACGTTCTCAGGGCCAGTTACCGAGGGGTAGACTGTCCATGGTTGGCGTCCGTATTCTGCCGTCATCCATCCGCTCTGAATAGCAAGCATGGGAGCGATGGGGGAGAACACCAGTATACGCTGGAGCCACTTCTTCTCGGTGATCTTTCCACCACGGAAGCTGAAGATGATTGCCAAAATAACAATCAGGGCTATAAGGCCAAAGAGAGCAACCATCAAGTGATAGCTCTGGAATACCAGGTTAACACTCAGTGCATCAGCATTAAGGGCATTGAATTGTGGGTCTTTTTCCAAATCGTTGATTCCCTTGTAGCTTGTATCAAAGGAGCCAGAAGCAAGGAAGCTCGCACCGCCCGGAATGCTGAGGGCAAGCGTGTCTCTATTTGCCTCATCTACAATTCCAATGAGATGGAGGTCTGCCGGGCCCGTTTCATACATACCGTTCATCAGAGCAAACTTGGTTGGTTGCTCCTCTGCAACGACTACAGCAGATGAGTGTGCGCTTACCAGCAAGAAGCATGTTGCAATGGCACCAACGACGGCGCCCATCTTCATGGTGGAGATAGCAAACTCAGGATGCTTTTTCTTGAGCATGTAGTAGGCCGAGATTGCCATGGCAATAAACGCACCAACAACCATAACGGCCAATACCGTGTGGAAGTAACGTGCTCCAAGCGATGGGTTAAAGGCGGCGGCCAAAAGGTCATTGAGGCGTGCCACACCGTTAGCGTCTACATAGGCACCTGCGGGGGTCTGCATCCAGGAGTTTGCGATGAGAATCCAGAGCGCAGAAAATGCAGAGCCCAAGAAGGTAAGCCATGCAGAGACCAGATAAAACTTACGTGAAACCTTGTTGCGTCCAAAAATGAGGATTCCCAGGAACACCGACTCCATGAAGAATGCCAATAGAGCTTCGGCGGCCAATGGGGCACCAAAGATAGAACCTACAAAGCGTGAATACTCGGCCCAGTTGGCGCCAAAGGCAAATTCCATTGCGAGACCAGACACAACACCAACGGTAAAGACCGCTGCCAGTATCTTGACCCACATCCTTGCCGCACCTTCTAGTTTGGGATCCTTGGTTCGGTAGTAGCGTGTCTCGGTAAGAGCCATGATGAGGCCAATACCAATGGACATAGGAACGAACATAAAGTGAAAAATCGCCGTTGCGGCAAACTGTATTCGCGCCAAGTCAAGAGCTAGTTCCAAAGCAATCACCTCTCTTTCTTTCTAATTAATTGATTTGTTGATTTTTCGAACATCTCCTGCCGTGCATCGCATCTCCTTAAATGCGTCTAAAAAAGGGGTATATGTAAGTGAAATAGTAGCATAAATTTCAACAAAAGAGCAACACTTTTTTGCCAAAAACCCTACAAAAGCAACCAACAGTAAACGGCTCTACGCTTTTAAGAGGGGAGAATCTGACAAAAGCAGCAAAATGATATAAAATGTTAGCCTCAGCAAACAATCGTGTTGCTGCTGAATAAACGCCCCTCCGTGGGTAGATACGAGAGTGAAGTAATTGGGTAATGTAGCAATAGCATTCCTTTTGACGCTTATCGCAGGTTTGTCAACCGGCATAGGTGGACTCATTGCGCTGTTTACCAAAACGAGCAACAAGAAGTTCTTGTCTGTGAGCTTAGGCTTTTCTGCCGGCGTCATGATTTACATCTCGATGATGGAGATTTTGCCTGGTGCAATAGAGGTGCTCTCGATTACTCAGGGTCAAAAGACCGGCATGTTTGTTGCGGTAGCAGCCTTTTTTGGCGGAATGCTCCTGATAGCAATTATCGACCGCTTTGTTCCTAGCGAAGTCAACCCTCATGAGCCAAGCGAGGCAACTGCCATAGAGTCCGATAGTTGCGCCCTTGTGACTGGCTCTGCCATTGCACCAAGCAGCGAGAGCAACACCCCAGAGCATGAAGAAACAAAGACTCCAGCAGGGCTCATGAACATCAATAGAACCAGGTTGTTGAGAACAGGCCTCTTTACCGCCTTTGTCATTGCCCTGCACAACTTTCCGGAGGGAATTGCCACCTTTATCATTGCCCTCGAAGACCCCATCATTGCCTTGCCTATTGTCTTTGCCATAGCCATCCACAATATTCCCGAGGGTCTGGTTATCTCGGTGCCCATTTACTGCGCAACGGGTAGCAAAGCCAAGGCAATTCTGTATTCCTTTGCCGCGGGGCTCACCGAACCTTTAGGCGCACTCATTGGCTATCTCATACTCATGCCCTTCCTAAATGATACCGTGTTTGGCATAGTCTTTGCCCTGGTGGCAGGCATCATGGTATTCATATCCTTTGATGAACTATTGCCCTCAGCTCGAGCCTACGGACAACACCACCTTGCTGTCTATGGTCTGTTAGCAGGCATGGCCGTCATGGCTATAAGCATCTGGCTCTTTGTGTAGCGTATCATTGGTGTCAGGGCATCAAACTGAGGTTATAATGAGAGTATCAGCTTGAGAAAGGATAACGAGATGCTACAGGATAAACCATTGGCACGTGAGCAGGCTAGTGCTCAGGCATTTGACCCCAGCACGATTCGATTTGGCACCGATGGTTGGAGGGCAATCATTGGGCAGGACTTTACCGTAGAAAATCTGGCGCGGGTGGCCTTGGCTTCTGCCAAGGTGTTTAAGGAGGACAATCCCACAAACAATGATGGCAAGCAGCCACTGATGTTGGTTGGCTATGATTGTAGAGAAAATGCCAGCACCTATGCGCTCATTGCCGCAGTGATCCTTACCAGCCAAGGCTTTGACGTGCTTCTCTCAGATAATTACTGTCCTACTCCTACGCTATGCTGGAGCATTGCGCAAAACCCGGCAGCTGTGGGCGGCCTCATGCTCACCTCCAGTCATAATCCTGCTGAGTACTTGGGAGTCAAGCTCAGAATGCGTGACGGGGGAGCTTCGCCGCAGTCTTTTAGCAACAGGGTAGAAGAAGCCTTGAGCGCCGAGCTGCCTGAGGTGTTTGATGAGGCGCTTGCTGTGGCACAAACACTCTCTCAGCTCGACACTGCTGAACTTCAAGCCTCCATGCAAGATGCAAGTGAGCAGGCAGGCGAGGGGCAAGAAGTGCAGGCAGGGCAGGCAGGGCAGGCAGGGCGGGCTGAGAGCGCACGCATCGTGAGCACTCTGGAGATTGCCGACTTCATGCAGCCCTATCTTGCCGAGCTCGAGAGTTTGGTAGACAAAGATGCCCTGGCTGCTGCAAAGCTGAGGGTCGTGGTTGACCCCATGTACGGAGCAGGACGGGGATACTTGGCAGACTTGCTCAGGAAACTCGGTGTGGAGGTAGAAGAAATCAACTCGGCAGCTGATCCCAGCTTTGCTGGTTTGCACCCTGAGCCGATTCCTCCTTGGGTCAATGACGGACTGGCAAAGACCGCCGAGCTGAGCTATGACGCCTGTTTTATAACGGATGGAGATGCAGACCGCATAGGCGCTGGCTCCCGCGACGGCAGCTTTGTTAACCCACACAAGATACTGGCGCTCATCTGCGATCTTTTGGTGGAGGACAAAGGGCAAAAAGGTCGTGTCATACGTACCATCAGCGGCTCAAGCCTGATTAAACGCCAATGCGAGCGGCTGGGTCTTGAGCTCACCACCACACCGGTGGGCTTTAAATGGATATACGAAGAAATGCTCAAGGGCGATGTAATGCTTGGCGGCGAAGAAAGCGGCGGCATGGGTATTCCCACGCATGTCAGAGAGCGCGACGGGCTACTCATGGCTCTTCTGCTCGCAGAACTCATGGCCAAGAAGGGCAAAGACCTCGGTGCGCTGGTTGATGAACTGCATGACACCCTGGGCTACCTGGACTACTCTCGCAACGACTTGCGGCTTACCGAAGAACAAAAAGAGACCTTTCTTGCTGAAGTGTGTGCCAAAGAGCTGGGGACAGAGGTCTATCAGCCACGTTTTGATGCAGCTGACGAGCAGATAACGAGCATTGATTATCGCGATGGCATTAAGTTTGAGTTTGCCTCTGATGCCTGGTTGCTTGCCCGTCCCAGCGGTACTGAGCCTCTGGTGCGCGTCTATGTTGAAGCGGCAACGACCGAGAGAGTTGAGCAATTGCAGGAAATTGGCTGCGCCATAGTCAAGGGAGAGTAAGGTGAACAGGGCATTTCCTCAGGTAACGATTGTTGGCGCTGGCAATGTGGGCGCCACAACTGCCCAGCTGCTCTTGCTCAAAGAGATAGCCAACGTGGTGATGATAGATGTGGCCTCGGGCATAGCAGAGGGCAAGGCGCTTGACCTCATGCACATGCGAGGCAACGAGCACTTTGGACCCACCATTGTGGGATCCAACGACTATCAAGACACGGCTGCAAGCGACCTGGTCATTATTACCGCAGGTATACCACGCAAGCCCGGTATGACCCGAGAAGATCTCATCGATACGAACGCTGCCATTGTGCGCTCGGTCTTAGAGCAGGCGCTGCCTGCCAGCCCTGAGGCATGCTACCTCTTTGTTACCAATCCACTTGATGTAATAACCAACCTGGCAATCAAGTTGGTGGATGTTTCTGTCAATCGCCTCATTGGTATGGGTGGCGTCTTGGACAGCGCGCGCTTTACTAACGCTATAGCCGCCGAGACGGGTGCAAGCCCCAAAGACATAGAGGCAATGGTCATTGGAGCGCACGGCGAGGCCATGGTGCCCCTGCCCAGCCTGGCTACGGTAAAGGGTGAAGCGCTGCTTGATGTGGTTGATGGCGAGGCGCTCTTGCGTATTATGCAAGCCACGGTGCAGGGAGGCGCTTCTGTAGTACGCCTGCTTGAGACGGGCTCGGCCTTCTATGCCCCAGCCTCGTCTATTGCATCGATGGCCGAGGCAATACTGGGCAATACCAAAGCCCTGCTCTCGAGCTGCTCAAGGCTACAGGGAGAGTATGGCATCAACGGCGTTTCGCTTTGTGTGCCCACTGTGCTGGGGTCTGAGGGAGTATGCCGCATTGAGGAACTACCGCTCAGCAGCGAGGAGCTCCACCAACTACAAGCCTCCGCCGAGCAGGTCAAAGAGCAACTGGCTAGAATTAATTAGTTGTAACAGTCCACTAGGAACAAAAACTAATTCTTTTTGGGCAGGTATTTTTCGAGAATGCGGTTGAGGTCTTCGAGACCTACTGGTTTGCCTATGTGCTCGTTCATGCCCACCTTGAGACAGGCGTCAATGTCTTCTTGCAGAGTATTGGCGGTCATGGCTATGATGGGCAGGCTCGAAACCTCTGCATAGGGCAAGGCTCTAATCTTCTTGGTTGCCTCCAGGCCGTCCATCTCGGGCATCTGCAAATCCATGAAAACCAGGTCATAGTCAAAGGGTTTACTCTTAACTGCCTCAAAGGCTTCTCTACCGTTAGAAGCACAGTCAATCGTTACCCCGCTCTCTTCCAATAAAGCCAAAACGACCTCGCGATTAATCTCGATGTCTTCTGCCAAGAGGACGCGGCAGCCAGAGTGATCAGCCATGATGCCTGGTGCAGGCTCCTCGGCTTCATCTTGCTCCTCAAGCTCTGGCTCGGGCTGCTCTTCAACCTGGGTCAAACGCTCATAGGCAGCCAGCAACTCAGGTTCGGCTGGCTCGTCAGATAATGACTCAGCGTCTCCTTGAATCTTCAAGGCCATAGCTTCAGACTCTTCTGCAGTCTGGGGGTCGTCGCAATCGGACACATCGTTGAGTGCAATGATGAAGAAGAATCTCGAGCCCTCGTTTACCTCCGACTCAACGCCTATATGCCCTCCCATCATCTCTATCAAATGCTTTGAGATGACCAAACCCAAACCGGTACCTCCGTATTTGCGGCTCGTGCCGCTGTCGGCCTGCTCAAATGTGGTAAACAGATTCTTCTTGACCGAGGGGTGTATGCCAATACCGCTGTCCTCAACCTCAAACATGAGGCGATGCCCCTCGGGCCCGCAGCCGTGATGCTCAACCCGTAGCGCTACAAAACCTCCAGGTGGCGTAAACTTGATGGCATTTGAAAGCAGATTGCTGAGAGTCCTGGCAAGGCGCTGACTGTCGCCCACCAGTATCGTGGGAATCGACTCGTCTATCGAAACGCTATGCTTCAACTCATGTTGCTTAATCCTATGAGCGTGCTCGCTGATGACGGCCCCTACAGTCTCACGGAGTTCAAACGGCTCTTGCATGAGCGTAAGCTCATTAGCCTGAATGCTCGTCATGTCCAGCACGTCATTGATAATGCCCAGCAACTGCGCAGAGGCATCGCTGATATGCCCAAGGCAGTAGTCCTTGCGCTCGGTATCTTCGCTGCCAAGGGCTATGGAGGTCATGCCAATGATGGCATTCATGGGAGTACGCATTTCGTGACTCATATTAGAGAGAAACTCACTTTTAACCTCGCTTGCGCGCACAGCATGATTTAAGGCTTGCTCGCGCTGCTCGCTATAGAGCTCGCGGGTAAGAGTAGAAGCCAGATTGGTGGCAACGCTTTCGGTGAGCTGAAGATCCTTCTTCGAAAACCCGCTTTGCACGCGCGAAAACTCCAAAGCCAATACTCCCCAAAGCTTGTTTTGGACATGCAGGGGCCACCAGATAAAGGCCTGCACCCCCAGGTTCAAAAGGTTGGCATAGCGCTTGTCACTAGCCTGGCTTACACTGGCACAGCCAACCGCAGTATGCTTTTGGCTCTGGCTTATGTCATAGACCTGCCGCATGGACTTTAAGAGAATCTGGGCATGCTTTTGATTGTAGATGGGATTGGTTTCTCTGCCATTCCAACAGCTTCTGAGGCAGTCGTCTGCTTCGGCTTTTGATACGTTAATGATAGAAACGCGAGAGGCTTCCATGTAGCTTCCCAGGTTGGCGATTGACTCACTTACCCTGATACCCAGGTCTTGCTCTGAAGAAAGACTTTGCGAAATCTCATTCATGAGCTTTTGAACGCGCACGCTCTCTTCGAGCTCCTGCTCTTTTCGAACCTGCAATAACACGTTGGCGCAGGCAGCCAAAATAACAATGGCAATGCACACCAAAAGGATGATGGAAAGATTCCTGATGCTTGATTCGGTCTGCAAAATCTTATGATCATCTACGCCAACGGCGGCTATGGCAGCTACACCGCCTTGAGAGTCGTATACCGGCGAGAAAGCCGCAAGACCGTCTTCACTAAATTCCGAGTCATGTAAGCCAGTCCAGACGATAGAGCCACTAAAGGCCGCCTGGTGTAATCTGTTGGGCTCAAAGGGAGGAGCAGAAATGTCGTAGATGCCTGCTCCGGCGCTACTGGAGATGATGTATTGCATCTCGCCCGAGGGCAATTGTCTGATAAAAGTGACTTCCGTGAGATTATGAAGCAAGGTAAAGGCGCTGAGCCGGTCTCTGAGACGCTGTCCGGTTTCATTTGCAAGAGCTTCTACATCATTGATGGTTAGTAATACGTCTGCCGCAACAACAACCGATGCGGCTTGAGCCTCTGCTCTTAAGCGCTCGCTTCGACTGTCTTCGAGAGACATCAAAAGTGAGTTGAGAGAAAAGCCCGTAAAGAGTGACAATGCCAACACTACGACAGCCGAAACCAAAAAGAGGACGAGCACTAGTTTGGATCGCTTGTTTGCCATGAATTCTCCTATTCAAGCGGCATGTTAACTCTTCTACTCTAGCCAACAATTATCGCAGTAGTCAAATTATCACAAAAACTCCATAAAGAATAAAGACCCCCCGGCATTATCATGACAATCTTTCTTGGCGGGTTACTGAAGCTGACATAGGTGACAAGCTGACAGGGAAGGTGACAAGGTGACAAAAGGTGACAAGGGGACGGCTGGTGACAGGGAAGGTGACAAGGGGACGGGGCGTTTGTCACCTTGGAAAGGTGACAAACGCCCCGTCCCCTTGTCACCTTCCCTGTCACCAGCCGTCCCCTTGTCACCTTTTGTCACCTTCCCTGTCACCAGCCGTCCCCTTGTCACCTATGTCCCTGTCCCCTTCGTCTGCCAACTGCGATGAACATCTGGTTTTACCGCTTCCGGATTGGTTCTATTTTTTTGCGGCTAAGGTGCTATAGTACACACAGGGCAAAACAACCGAAGCAGACTCGTTTTAGGCTTGTTCGTGGGTAGAATTTTGCATAACGGAATGCACAAGACACGCACGGCAAGTAGGAAAGGAACTGATTTTGAAGATAGTAACCGACTCATCAATTATGCTGAGCTGCGACCAAGGCAAAGAGCACGGATTAACCATTGTGCCGCTCTCGGTGTCGATAGGCGGCGAGACTTGGCTGGAATATGAAGAAATATCAAAAGAGGATTTCCTCGAGCGCGTGCGCAATGGAGGTGTTCCCACATCAGCCTCTCCTTCTTATGCAATGACGCTGGAGGCTTATAGCTGCGATGAAGAGGTCTTGCATATTGCAATGGCCGATGGACTCTCGGGTGCCTATGAAGTTGCCTGCTCGGCAAGGCTTCAGGCGCGCTACCCCGAAAGAGTAACGGTTCTCAACTCAACTACTCTTTGCATTCCCCATAGAGCCATCGTTTATCGTGCCAAGGAGCTACTCCAAAAGGGTTTATGCAAAGAAAAGATATTGGATAAACTCCAGCCTATGATGAAGAGCACAACTTCGTACCTGATACCAGAAGACTTTGATTTTCTCAGGCGAGGAGGTCGCCTTACGCCAATGGCTGCACGCATTGCAGGCATACTCAAGGTGGTTCCCCTTATGGTTCTTACTGAAGACCGTAAGCGGATAGAAAAAAGGGCAATTGCTCGAACGGTGAGCTCAGCTGCACGAGCGATTATCAAAGACATGTTTAGCTGGGGAGTAGGCGAAACCTACTACATCAGTGTGAGCCACGCCGATAACCCTGCGCGCGCCAAGAAGGTTGCAGACCTTATTCAGCTGGCTTTTCCCAAAACGCGCGTGGGTGTCTTTGAGCTGGGGCCAGCGTTTATAACGCAGGGTGGACCTGGCTGCGTTGCGGTTCAGTTTGTCGACCTTGCTGAGTCGGGCATCAACCCAGCATTAGCTTAAGAGGCGCTCTGTGCTCAGCTGTATGGACAGCATGCTCTATCACGAGGTGCATGAATGTAAAGAGAGCAATGAATGGGTCGTTTTAATCCATGGGCTCGGTGGAAATCTCGAAACATGGAAGGCGCAAATCAGAGCCTTTCGCAAGCACTATAACCTCCTTTTGCTCGACATGCCTGGTCATGGAAAATCCTATGTTTCTGACGAGAGAATGCCCGAGGCCTTTACCGACACCATGTTTGTTGAATCCACCACAGAGGTGATGGACTCGCTTGGCATTGAGAGAGCTCATTTTGTGAGCATCTCATTGGGATCATCCATTGTGTTTGCGCTTTTGCATGAAGTGCCCCAGCGTATGATTACTGCTGTTTTTGGCGGCGGGGTAGGGTACGTAAAGGGTGTATGGCGTCTTCTTTTTGACTTTACCGTTTTTTTGGGCAAGTATGCACCTTGGTTATTTAACAGAAAGCTGCTGTATAAATTTATCTGCCGAGCAGTCATGCCCAGAAAAGCGCAGGCAAACAGCAGGAAGCGCTATTATGAGGCGGCAAAAAAACTCTCGCTTAAGGACTTTTGGGCCTGGATGGCCAACATTGCCTATCATCTCAAAGACGAAACGCTCGAAACGTTTGTAGAAGACTTTAATAGAGAAGGCATCCCCAGCTTTTGGGTAAGCGGCAGTTTGGATTATGTGTGTCGCCCGGGTGTTGAGCAGCTGGTAGCCAAACTGGACCAGGCCGAGTATCACCTCTCCGATAACGTTGGGCATGTGGTAAACATAGATGGCTGGTCGGTCTTTAACCGAGTAGTATTAGACTGGCTCAAGCAGCACCCATCGGGGTGAGTAACCCAGATAACTCATGAGTTACGCAACCGTGAGCTCCCCTAAAAAGCTACCTTGAATAGTTATCTTAAAAAGCAAGCTGCCACCTTGTTAGCAATCAAACAAGGTGGCAGCTATGTGAGCTTTGTTGCCCTACAATGAGAGATTGACTCTCTACACAGTGAGAGACTGACTCTCGTCAATAATACCGCTGAATTCGTCAATGAATTTTATGGTATTGTCGATGAGCTCTTCAATCGTAAACGTCTTGTTGAAGAGCACTTCCTTAGCGTAGTGCCTACGATCCAAAACGGTTATTTCTACCGTGTCTTGAGCACTTACCAGTTTCCAACCTAAGAGTACGGTGCTGGTAACCCCAGGCTCAATATTCTCGTAGGTGTACGCGCTTGCTCCACGCAGGTAGGCTGTTTGAAGCTCGCGTCCACTTTGAAACACCGAGGCATCCAAAGCGTATCCGTACGAGATGGTTTCTTTGGAGTCATTTGAAAACTCACCAACTAAGATAACAACAGGATCGTCCGAATACTCGTCCATTCCAACAAATGCACCCTTTACAACAAAGGAGTAGTCCGATGAGGTGTCTACTGTGCCAGCAACGATTACATCATCATCATCGTCTTTAGGCGCGTCTTCCTTATCTGATGATTCATTGTCAGAACTCACTTTTTTATCTTCCGCTTCTTGCTCAATTACCTCGTCACTACCTGGTTCTGGAAAAGCAAGAAAGCAGCCTGTCAAACCAACGAGTGACACCATCATCAATAGACCACAAAAATACTTTAACAGCGTCAGTTTTTTCATACGAATCACCACCTTTTCTCGTGCTTATACAGCTGGACATTAAGATCCAGAAACATCAATTTTCTTGTCAAGAATCACAGCCTTATCAAAGCTCCACGAATCAACTGCCTTAATTTCAACAGGGCTGGTGGTGTCATAGAGCTCGTAGACTACCTGTACGTCAATGCTTGCACCTTCCCTTATGTCAACATAGCTGTTGCTCGAGAGGTCATCGTCGTCTAAGGGGTGCCTCCAGGGCAGGTAGCCTCTCTTAAGAGACATGTCGTTTTGGAAAAGCTCAAGGTTTACCGCACTACCAAAAGAGGTAGCTTCACTTGAGTTATTGGTAAAGGAAATGGTCATAACAATGAGGTCGCCACCTTCTCCGTCATCGGTAACCGTTACGTCTTTGACAGCTACTTCGTAGTCGGACTCGGATACTTCTGCCTCTACCGTGGCAAGGTCAATCGTCTCGTTAAGAATCTCTATGACATCGGTATAAGAAAGAGTGTCCGAGTTGATGAGCAGCTCTACAATACCCTCTTTGGCAGGAAGCTCAAAGGCCAGTTGACCTGGACCTTCTGCGCCAGGTGCAATGTTAGCCGATGAAGGCAGGGCGTGAGGGTTGCTGTCTGGGAGATAGCCCATGGCAAGCGGTTTTCCATCCAAGGTAGCAGTTGCAGACATCTGAGCTGCGTAGGGCGAGAGATTATAATCGGCATTATTCTTGAGCGTCAAATTGATAACGAGAAGCTCACCGCTGTAGCTACCAACGATAAACACCTTATCAATACTTGCTTCCATTTGTGGCTGTTGTTGACCTCCCCCTCCTCCTCCAATGAGCGCACAACCCGACAAAGCGAGAGAGCACGCAAGGCATAACGCGAGAGCTATGGCCAGCATTCTTCTTTTCATAGTTAAACCCTTTCTTTAGTACGCACTAATAACGATAAAAGCCGCATCCTTCTCATGAAGCAAGCTGCATTTTGCAAACTTGCATCGTAATATAATAGCCCAAGTAGCATTTCTCTGCACAAAAAAACTGCAAATATATTCCGCTTCTCATGCCATATTTTTCTGGCCTAAACCATGAGCGATTATGTGTCAATTACGCTGTGCGCAACAACTGTGAGCTCTCGAGCTTTATCTTACTGCTCAGACCAACTTACCCCTCATGTCGCTTATCAGTCCAGTTTCCGTGAATTCTGCCCAAGATAAACTACTGAGAACTACTGAGATTTCAGTCCTTCTAGACAAGCTCGATTCAAGGGTATGTGGTTACTAAAAAGGTCAAGCCAGGTTCTATAAGCTAGGAAGCTTTGAATTGGGTCACCATATGAAGATGTCTCCTAAAGAAAAGTGTGTCAGCGAGAAACTGAGTTGTACGTTAGGTTGCCGTAGACCTCTGTGCTATATCGGTGCAAATAGTCATATCAGAATCTGAGTACTCAAAACCTGGGTTGATACGAAAGCTCACTTCTCCTTGCTCAAGTTCCTTTTTCACAAGCAAGGCTTTAGGCGCCTTACCTTTGAAAAGAGAAAGCTCCCCATCAGCCAAAATCTCCTTTAGCTCCAAGTAGTTCTTTCCAGTTAGTCGAGAGAGTGTTTTGTAGTGAGTTTTCGTTGGGGAGAGATTCTTGAGTGCAAGAATTTCGTAGTTGGTCTCATCTAGCATAATTAAAGGAAAACGCGTTGGAGACGTTGTGACCACCTCCCAGCCACAGTTGGGGCATCTGCAAATTAGGCTAGAACCTTTTGTCAAGTTAAGTATATCGTGTCCACATATTGGACATTCACCTTCATTTTCCAAAACTAATCACCTGTTCTAACAAGCATTCTCACCAGGAAGAAAATCTGTCAATATAAAACGAAAATGTCACTGCATGCGAGCTCTAATGCATGTGAGTTCTAACACTGAGCCCAGCCTGAGGCAGAGCTCTTGAAATCCTTTATGGGAGAGGGCATCTGGTTTATCTTATCTGTATAGAGTGCTCTGGCTGCCATGGGTTCCCTTTTTGAGCTACTGCTCCTTGCCTATACCGGTTCCAAGCATTTCAAAAAGATTGCCCAAGTCAAGATCCAACAGCCGCCAACAGAGGTAGGTGATATGGTTGAGAAACACTTCTATTTCTATGTACTGTTCAAGGAGGATTGTTAAGTCTCCACAGCTATTCACTTTTGTATCTACAACCTTCAAACCGCTCAATGAAGCTAGGCCTACATCTTCTATCCACTCATCGTATCGGTTTGCCCCTTTTGCATCCCAGTCAAAAGCATCGTAATCAAATGACTCGTTTCCTGATAGCGATTCTGTCGGCTCATACATATCCAAATTGGCAACCAGTATCTTGTTATTGTCTTTGATCCTGAAACTTGAGTACACTTCTAGGGAGTGTTCAGAATCTCCAAGCTTAAAGATTATCCAGGCCATAGCTTTATTTCTGCCTAATGACAGAATCTGTGAGTCGATAATCCTACTAACGTAGTCATTGGCTCTTGAAGCATCTTTTTGATTCATTGCTTATCCTTACTTTGGAACCATTTTTGGGCGAAGTATGTCACGGGGCTAATCTTGCTCTTCGATACCGCTTCCAAGCATTACCAGATGGGAAGCGAGCGAGCCACGCTCGAACAACCTCCAGCATTCGTCGGCAGCAGAATTGGCAAAGACCTCAATTGCGATGTTCTGCTCAAAGAGCACCGTTAAATCTCCATAGCTGTTCACTCTTGCGCCCACAACTTTCAAGGTGCTGAGCAATGCTGGGTCAAGAGCCCTAACCCATTCATCATAACGGTTTACACCTTGTACATCCCAGTGAAAAGTGTCGTAATCAAACGACTCACTACTCAACAATGATTCTGTTGGCTCAAGCATCTCCATATCAGTAACCAGTATCTCGCTATAGTCTCTGATTCTAAAACTGCACTGCACATGTAATGCATATTCTGTATCTCCGAATACAAAGCCCATCCAAGCCATGGCTGCAGCTCTACCAATATAAAAGCCCTGTGAACCGATAATTCTTTTTACCTGCTCATTGGCTCTTGAAACATCTTTTTGATTCATCGCTTTTCCCTACCTATTCATCATAAACCAAATAGTTCTCTGGCAGCTTCCAAAACCTCTTGATATCCTAATCCCTCACGTGATATAGAATCATGGAGCTCTCTTTTCTGGCTCTTAGTCAGACCTAGTTTCTTGACGACAGCTCTTACCTGCTCGTTTTGTTTTCGATTGTCTCTAGGCGCGTTCCCATGTTGTCGCCCCATGCGCTCATTATAGTTGGCGTTATGCACAAACACATGTGTATTCCCAACAAAGTATGTATGGTAGCCTTCAATATGTAGGTTGTACACTGTTATAGGTACTTTTGAGAGGTCAAATTGTATGCGCTCAACTAAGAAGAGTTCACCACTTGAGCTGACGAGCTCGCTGCCCACCTCAAGCCTGCCAGCGTTGACAAATCCTTTATTCTTTACATAAAACGGGTGGTCTGTGGTTGTTGTGATAGTCTCTCCGTTTATTTTTAAATCGACAAAAGCTGTAGCATCTCTTATGTAGGTTCTTAGGACTACCTTCTCGGCTGTTTCAAAGGTCTTGGGATTAGTGGAAATCACCTTGTCGCCAGCCTTGATATTTTCGATTGCAACTAGACCTGACGCTGCAAGCACCAAAGTCCCTGCTACAAAGCACGACCTTGGCATAGTCTTGGCCGAAAGATAAGCA
>Ga0123356_10000572_pt1 | contig 40906 bp, 38 predicted proteins | sample TergutEmb28metaG_2_FD_92546 | JGI IMG/M metagenome (GOLD analysis project Ga0123356, IMG submission 92546) | Embiratermes neotenicus P3 segment gut microbial communities from Petit-Saut dam, French Guiana - Emb289 P3 | ecosystem: Host-associated > Arthropoda: Insects > Digestive system > Gut ...
GGGTAAGTGCTAAGTACGCTAAGGACGCCACGCTTTATAAACTTGGCTATCTTCTGAATGACGCTAAATTTATAGGTGAGGACTTTGCCGAAAGGTTTAACGAAAATTCTTTAACAGTGGTTAAAGGCGCGAAGATTGAACCCTTTATAGCAAACCAACCTGAAAACACCGCAATGCAGTTCATGCGCATGGCTTATTACAAAAAAGCAAAAGACGGGGTTTACTATGAGATTGTGGCGTTGAAAGATAGCTTTAATAAAAACGCATGAAGCGTTTTTATTAAGGGCATAGGTTATAGGGCATAGGGCATAGGGGTGGATTCTAAATCTCATTATTAGTTAATTGATCCTTCATTGTGCGCTGTGCGCTGTGCGTTGTGCGCTGAAAAATAATTCCTTCACTGTGCGTTGTGCGCTGTGCGCTGAAATATCGCCCCAAAAGTAAATTAATGGTAAATCTTTCCATGCAGTTATCCCCAATGTGTGCATTGCTTGGCTTTTGTAAGTATTTTCCTTATAGGTTTTGTGTTTATTTTGAAAAAACTATTGTAATTTATTTATACGCACGCTATAATATATAATATGCGCTCGTAAGGCGGTAGTGTAAAATGCACTGCCTTAGGCTTACAGCGTGAGTTATTACTGTATACCCGCTAAGGAGTAAAAGATGGCAGAATTTGATTTGGAACAGAGAACCGCCCGCGCCGAAGAGGCTAATATAAATTTTGAGGCGGATTCAATGATTAACCTATCCCGTTCCAAAATAACTTACATATGCGAGCTTTGTGGCTTTATTAACGGCATTGATTCCACGCGTTGCACAAATTGCGGAAAGCCCCGCCCGCGTAGCGAATATGTTAATGCCCTTAAAAAGCTTAAGGTTTCTTTCGGCGCGAAAGAAAACCCAGAGGCATTTAAAAAATCTCTTTTTGCTTCCCCTGCCCCCGTTCCCGTTGTGTTTGAAAGAAAGGTTGAAGAAACGGCTTTTGAGGAAGAACCGGTAGAAGAAGTGGTAGAAGTTAAGGAAGAAATTAAGGAAGAAGTAAAGCAAGAAGCAAGCCCTTATCCTTATCCTTACCCCCCAATGTCTTACCCTATAAATTTCCAAATAAACAGCGGTCAGCAACAATCAATGATTCAGCCGTTTATTATCGTGCCTTATGTTAACCCAAGCCAACCCCTTTATCAGTACGATCCTGCAAAACTTTACCGCTATGAACCAAACGCAGGCACGGCAGGCGGTACGGCAAATTTAAACCCTAATAAAATTTACCGCTTTGTGCCGGACAGTGCGCCTCAAGCAGTGGCAAATGACTTTAATGAAGAAATGCCTTTGCCGATTTCACCGCTTGAATCTTTTGGCGAAGAACAAGCAAGTTTTTTTGAAACAGAGGCTTTCAGCCCCGCTGTTACGGAAGAAGATTTTCAGGTTGAAGAAGAAGCGGTAGCACCCAAGCGCGGATATTACAGCGAGGCAGACGGCGAACCGCGTAAAAAGAAAAGGAAGGGCGGTAACTAATTATGTTTGGCAGAAAGAAAAGAAAACAAGAAGAGGCACAAGCAATAGAGAGGGCGCAAAAGTCCGCTTTGGCGCAACAGCAAATGCAGACGCAAGCACAGCAACGCAAAGCGCAATCCCAAGTGCCGAGGATTGAATTTAAAATAATGAACAACTGTTACCCCATACCCGTGGCACGCCCCGCTGATTTCATTCAGCTTACGCCTGCCGTTCAACCCTTGCCCGTTGTGCCGTATCATTCCGATGAGGCGGTGAGTTATAATGATCCGTATGCAGGACAAGGGTATTATGACGAAATGCAATATTGATTAGCGCACAACGCACAGCGCACAGCGCACAATGATAGATTCTAAATATCATTATTAGTTAATTAATCCATAAATTCGTACTTCGTACCTAAATAAATAATTCCACCATTGTGCGCTGTGCATTGTGCGCTGTGCGCTGAAAAATACAAACACCCAAGGTAGCAAATGCAATTTGATAAGAAAACAAACTCATTCATTCCCTCGCAAAGAGAATTAAACACGCCGTATATGCAGGCGCTTGTTTCGGCACGCAAAGCACGCCCTTCAAGCGAACCTTTGAATCAAAATGATAATGGGGCAGATATGCGCGGGCAGGGCATAAATCCCGCTTACACTTCGTCTTATGATTTCGCGTCCTCTTACGGTTCGGATTCCGCAGGTGCTTACAGCGGACTTCATGCCTCAAGCGATTTCGCCCAAGAAGGTGGCAAAAAAGGCAAGAAAGCTAAGGCTGATAAATCTTTGGCTATAAGTTCTTCAAAGCGCACCGTTGTGGTAATTATAATCGCAGTTCTTCTTCTTGCGCTTGTGGCAGTGTTTGCAATGGATTTCGCTATGGACGAACCAATGCTTGGAATCTTTAAATATGAATTTGGGGAAGAACTCGCTACAATAACAGGCATAGAAGATCCAATTATAATCGGTGCAGAAGATCCTATTCTTGGAATTATAGATAATTTCAGAGGAATGGAAGAAGAACCTATACTTGGGGGCGAGGAAAGATTTTTCTCACGCTATGCCCAAAGCATAATGGATAACGAAGACGCAGAGTTTATGGATACGCTTAATGTTTATATGCTTCCTTCCGCATTGCTTCTTTTATTCTTAACCGCGATTGTGGGGCTTGTGAAAGCGTTTATCGCAATCTTTGGCAAGAAAACGCGTGGCTTTAAACTTTTATTCCTATTGCTTCTTATATTTGCAATAATATCCGCTGTGGGTATGTACCTTGTTGCAGGTTACGGAATGGAAGATAATGTGGATATTATGGACTTCTTAACAGGCGCAGAAGATACGCTTTCACTCGCAATGGGCGCGTACGCGATTATCGCAATTCCGATTGTGGGGCTGATTCTTTCTTTCTTTGCAAGCAGAAAGGGTGAAAGGCGCGTAAAGAAAGGGCAAGAAACGCTTGCAGATATGCCGTACGAAGGCGAACAATACTAAGAGAACACCAAAAATGGTTAATAATAATAATCAAAACTTAAACGGGCAACAAGGGCAAGGGCAGGTAAGAATGATGCCCCCCAGCCAAAACACGCGCGCGCCACGCAGAAGTAGCGGTGCGCCTTCGCCCGTGCGCCAAGGTGCGCCCCAAGGCTATCCGCCACAGCAAAGAATGCCCATGCCCATGCAACCCATGGCGGTTCAAAGCGTGGCAAGCCAAGAAGTGCTTGACGAATTGCGCTATCTAAGAGAAGTGCAAACCGCACAGCTTCAAGAAATGCAAACATGGGATTTCGCAAGAAAGAACGGCGAATTCCCCGCATATGAAGATCCTTATCAATATTATCAAGACGATCCCACCCAAGGCATGAGTAAAAAGGAAATGAAAAAACTTGAGAAGATTAAGAGAAAGGAAAAGGATTACTTTTATGTAATGCGCAAACTTCCTTGCTTCCTTATATTCTTAATGTGTTTGGTGGTTTTCGTTGTGTCGTCCGCAGGGGTTATTAACAGCTTTGTGGAACTTCCCGAAATGGTTTCACAGTTCACCGCAATAACCGCAAACAGAGATATCACCTCACTTGAAGCAAGAGAGGCTTTTGCGGAAGATAGCGAAGAAGAGGATGAAAGCGAATATATAGACAAATCCGTGTACTTAAGCGCAGGGGATATGTTCCTTCTTTCGCTTAATGATTTCGTGGCAATGTCATTCTTAAGTGAAGAAAAACTTCAGGCGCACGCTTCATATATTGAAATGCTTGAAAAGGCTTCTGAGGAACTTGATTCCGAAATGGCGGTTATGATAAGAAGTTTCGCGCCTCTTGCGCTTGCGCTAAGCATGATTGCTTCACTAATCGCAATGTTCACAAGCCTGTTCGGGGTTTTCGGCAAAAGGATTTATAAAGGATTCTTCTTTGTTGCGCTTTTAATGATTATAAGCGTGAGCGGATTGTTCCTTTCGGGACTGATAGACGCTAACCTATATAATTATGAATGGCAAAAAGAAATGGGGCTTATTGAGGTTGAGGGCGTAGATCCTGAGGACGATGCTGAAAACACAAGGATTGTCCTAATGTCTGAGGAAGACGAGGACGAAGAAACAGAGGTTGTACTCGTTACAAGCCTGCTTTCGTTTGACGGATTGATGAACTTCATAATGGACGGGGCATTCTTCTCACCCGCGGAAACGGAAGAAGATGTGGAAAGCACCGCGCCCAAATTCGGGGCTGGTTTCGGGTTTTTTGCGCTTGCGGGGGGTGCTGTTGTTGTGCTAATCCTGTCCTTATTCGCAAAGAAACGCGTACCGTACAGCGTGTTTGACAGGTAATTATATATTATAGATTATAGATAAAGCGCGCGAGATAACGCAAAATAGGATTAAAGGTAAAAAATATGGGTAAGAAAAAAGAACTTGAAAGAATGCGCCTTGAAAACGAACGCCTTTTAATGGCGCTTGAGGCAAACACTGCAAGAGCGCAGGAAAATGCGCCCAATGCGTCAAGCAATACGGCAAAAGCCCAAGGCGCAAAGAAGCCGTTTAGCGCGTCTTTTAAAATTATGAATAACAATAGCCCCGTACCCGTGGCAAAGCCTGCGGACTTTATTCAGCTTACACCAATAGTGCAACCCTTGCCGATAGTTCCTTACAGCACACAGGAACAACCGCTTGCACAATATGTGTATGATGACGAAAATTACTATCAATAGCGCACAATGCACAGCGCACAGTGAAAGGATTCTAAATATCATTATATATTAAATCCATAATTCTTAATTCTGAATTCTGAATTCTGAATTAAACCGATAAACCGTTGCCACAGCTACCAAAAAGCGCATAAGGAGCAGAATATGAAAAAAGATAAAAGAGAGAATTATAATCCTAATTATGATAATAGGGAAGAAGAATTCTTTTATAATGAAAATCAAGAGAACGAATTTGCGAGGGCGCAGTACGAAGCACCCCCCCAACCGTTTTATCCTGCCCAGCCCGCGCCTGTTTTCCTTGGTGCGTTGCCAAATATGGGGGGGCAGTATTATATGACGGACGCTAACGGCAACCCCGTGGAAGTCCGCCTTGCACCACAGCCCTGCGCAGGGCCTGTGCCGATTGCAACCCCGCACGCAAATGTGCAACTTACGCCTATAATTTCACCTGTAGCGTTTGTACCTTACTCAACCCAAAACCAACCTCTTTACACTTTTGATGACGAAGACTAAAAAAGTGATAAAGCAAAGCGGAGGAACTATATATAATGAATAACCAGCAAAATCAATCCGGCAAATGGGTACCTGTAGACGAAGCCTCTTTAGGCTTTGATATCAGATCACAATTAAACGGCGAAAAAAAGATTGTAACAGGGCCAGACGGTCACCAATACTGCGTGGGCGGTGCGCCTGAAATGTCCTCAATTCCCTCAAATGCATTCAATGCAGTGCCTACCCCTTCGCAAATAATCCAAATGCCCCCTATAATTCAGCCGATTGCGCTTGTTCCTTACACTTCGCAAAATCAGCCCTTACTTCAGTACGGCGCACCCACGGCTTCCGCCCCTCAGCAACCTCAGCAAAGCGCGCATGGTTACGGCGCACAGCAGGGTGGCGCGCGTGCGCACGCTAATTGTAATGAAGAAGATAACTGCCTTGACGGTTTGGAATATGTGGGCGAATACCAAAAAGTTTCTTACCCCAAAGCAAAAGCTAAAGCACAAAAAAGCGGAAAAAGCGGTGTGATTAGCCTAATGGGCATAGTTGTTGCGCTTGTGGCAATTTTAATTCTTGTGTTCATGCCCTCATTCTCAGTGCTTAATTCAATTGAATTAAACGCAGTGGATTCCGCAGTGGCACTTCTTGACATGGATATGGAAGATAGTGACGGCGCAATTTATAGCGAGGCATTTCTTGACGCGGATAATGACGATATCATGCTTTATTACGCAGTGCCTGCACTTGTTATTCTAATAACCGTGCTTTTCCTTGCACTATTTATCAAGTTTATCATTAAACTTGCCACCAAAAAGCCCGCAGGCGGTTTCAGCGTGGTTGCGCTTATCACAATAATCCTGTGCTTAGCACTTGCAGTTGTTATGATGCTTTTACCCAGCAATGCCGATGTTGATTTCGCAGAGTTCCTAAAAGGCGATGCCTTATTCGCAATAGAAGCAGGGCTATATGCCTCTCTTGGGCTTAGCATTGTGTTGTTTGTTCTTCCGTTTTTTGCAGAAAAAAAGGAAAAAACCGCGAAAGTCAAAAAGTAATCCGCATTTAGGAAACAATATATATAAAGGTGCAAAATGACAATAAATAAAGTTAAATCCGCCATTGCAGAACAGCTTGGAATAAGCGAAAGCACTATCAGCGAAAGCACAAATATCCTCACGGATTTAAATGCAGATTCGTTGGACATTGTGCAAATGATTATGGTGCTTGAAACTGAGTTTAACATAATGTTTGAAGACGAAGATTTTAGCGCGGTTAAAACCGTTGCCGATATAGTATCTTTTATTGATTCTAAGAAAAATTAGGAATTCAGATTTCTTAATTGTCTTTTAAATAATACATAAAAACAATTGACACGGGGAATAACCTGTGGTATCCTTGAAAAGCACTCTCTCAGAGGGTGTTATTTTTTGACGCATATTCCTCGTAAAAGGAGAAGGGTAATGAGAGATAAAATTACATTAGCTTGCCTTGAATGCAAGCAAAGGAATTACGATTCCAAAAAGAGTAAAAAGAACACGCCTGATAGGGTTGAGCTTAAAAAGTATTGCAGATTCTGCAAAAAGCACACAGCGCACAAGGAAACTAAGTAAGCATGGGTAAAGATAATTTAAATCTTAAACTGCAAGAAAACCCCGTTCCCGTTACCGCGCCCCCTGCAAATGCAGATAACCAACAGCGCGCGAACAAGGGCGGTGCTAAAAAGAAAGGCCAGCAAAAAAATGCTAAGCCCAATATTTGGCAAAGGTTTATAAAATTTTGCAAGGAAATAATTTCGGAATTAAAGAAGGTTGATTGGCCACCGCTTAAGCAAACCAAAAATAACCACGGCGTTATCATGAACACCTCTATTGTTTTGGTGGTTGTGGCTTTCTTCTTAGTTCTCATTACAGGAATAGACCTTGGTTTATCCGCACTTCTAAGGCTAATTACGGCAACTTAAAAGGATTTAAGGCGCATGGAATTTAATGAAAATATAAAATGGTATGTGATACATACTTACGCTTCTTACGAAACCATGGTTAAGAACAACTTGGAGAAAATGATTGAAAACAGCAATCTTCAAGAGTTTATCTATGAGATTTCAATCCCCACGCAGGACGAAATCGTGGAAAAAGACGGCAAGCGCAAGGTTGTTGAAAGAAAGAAAATCCCCGGATATGTGTTTATCAAAATGGTTTACACCGATCATGTGTGGTATATGATTACCAAAACAAGAGGGGTAACAGGCTTCGTTGGCCCTCAAGGAAGGCCTTTGGCACTCACACCCGAAGAAGTTAAGAGAATGGGGCTTGAAAAGGTGGACATTCAAGATATTGATATTAAGGTTGGGGACAATATTAGGATCGTATCAGGCGCACTTGACACTTTCCTTGCCACAGTAGACGAAGTTCACAAGGATAAGCAAAAAGTTAAAGCCCTTGTGCAAATGTTTGGCAGGCAAACCCCTGTTGAGCTTGACTTCGCACAAATTGAAAAGTTATAAAAAGGGGAGAAATTTGCAAATATTTCATGCAGATTTCGTTTGAACCCGATAGTCAAGGAGGTTATTGACTATGGCAAAAAAGATTAACGCTATCGTTAAAATTCAGCTACCCGCGGGTAAAGCTACCCCCGGACCGCCTGTTGGGCCCGCTTTGGGCGCGCACGGCATCAACATTCCCGGCTTCACAAAGGAATTTAATGAAAAGACGGCAGGTACCCCTGGGTTAACAATCCCCGTGGTTGTAACCATTTATTCTGACCGTACATTCACATTTATCCTTAAAACACCGCCCGCGGCAGTGCTTATTAAGCAAAAGTGCGCCATTAAAGCAGGCAGTGCAAAGCCCAACCGTGATAAGGTTTCCAAAATAAGCAAAGCGCAAGTGGAAGAAATTGCAAAGCAAAAAATGGAAGATCTTAATGCGTCCACTCTTGACGCCGCAATAAGCATGGTTAAAGGCACAGCGCGCAGTATGGGCGTTACCGTGGAAGAATAGGGGGGAATGAGAAATGAAAAGAAGTAAAAAATATACCGATTCATTAAAGACATACGATAAAGCTAAGCAATACGACATTGCCGAGGCAATCAAACTTTCAATAGACACAGCTAAAGCTAAATTTGACGAAACTATTGAGCTTTCCGTTAAACTTGGCGTAGATCCCCGCCATGCGGATCAGCAGGTTCGTGGCGTGGTTGTTCTTCCTCACGGAACAGGCAAAAAAATGCGCGTTTTAGCCCTCACCAAAGGTGTAAAGGCAGACGAAGCGCAATCCGCAGGCGCAGACTTCGTGGGCGCGGAAGATATGGTTGCCAAAATTCAAGGCGGTTGGTTTGATTTTGACGCTTGCGTAACCACACCCGACATGATGGGCTTAGTGGGCAAACTTGGTAAACTTTTAGGGCCTAAGGGCTTAATGCCTAACCCCAAAAGCGGTACTGTTACCACGGATATCGCAAGGGCAATAAACGAAATTAAATCGGGTAAAGTTGAATATAGGGTTGATAAAACCGCTATCGTTCATGTGCCTATCGGCAAAAAATCTTTCGGCGAAGAAAAACTTATTGATAACTTTAACGCACTTATGGAAGCAGTTGTTAAAGCTAAACCGTCCGCCGCAAAGGGAACATACCTAAAAAGTATTGCTTTGGCTTCAACCATGGGGCCTGGTATTAAGGTTTCATACAAGCAAGGGTAACAACGGCTGATAAGCTTCGTGATGCTTTGTCAAACTTCACAATTTGCGCAGTCGTTTACGATTAGTAAAGTCCTTTGCAAATTGTTCGCTTTCCGCGCCTGACTTGCTTCTGAGCCGTTTAGTAAAACGGAAATCAGATAGAAAAGACTTTACAAAAAACAACACCAATAATTCTGAATTCATAATTCTGAATTCTGAATTCTTTTAAGACAGCTTGTGTTCGTTAGAACTTAAAACTGCAAGCCGAGAAGAAATAAACAAAGGTAATTTTACCCCGTTTCTTCTCGCATGAAACGGGGTTTTATTATAGAAGGAGGTAAATTATGCCATCAAAACAAATACTTGAAATTAAAAAACAAGAAGTTAAGGAAATCAAGAAAAGCATTGAAGGGGCTTCGTCTTTCATTATTATTGATTATAAAGGCTTAACGGTAGAACAGGATACACAGCTAAGGAACGAATTCCGCAAAGCAGGTGTTAAGTACCAAGTGCTTAAGAACAGGCTTGTGAAAATCGCGCTTAACGAAATGGGCAAAACCGAATTTGACGAATATCTTAACGGAACTTCGTCTGTAGCGTTCGGCAGTCAAGATATTTCCGCACCCGCAAGAATCGCACTTCAAAAGGCCACTGAGTTTAAGAAAATGAAGTTAAAATGTGGCTTTGCAGACGGAACTTTCCTTAATGAAGCAGGCTGTAAAGAACTTGCAACTCTTCCGTCTAAGGAAATACTTATTGCAAAATTGCTTTATGTGTTGCAAGCGCCTATATCAAAACTTGCTATGGCGCTCAAAGCCGTTTCCGAAAAGTAGTAGCTGAAGTGCGGTAAACCGCATTGATGCTTTGTCAAGCTTCACAATTTGCGCAGTCGTTTACGATTAGTAAAGTCCTTTGCAAATTGTTCGCTTTCCTCGCCTGAACGCGATTTATCGCACTTCAAGCACAGATTGAAAGGTTGTTTCATTGCCCGAACGCCACTTAAGCGCACAGCAGAAACGGATAATATAGGCAAAAGACTCACCAAAACAAAACAAATAAACCAAAATCAAACAAAATAATAATTAAAAATAAAGGAATTACAAAAAATGGATATTAAAAAATTTATAGAAGATATTAAAAAACTTACAGTTCTTCAGCTTAACGAATTAGTTAAAGCTATTGAAGAAGAATTTGGCGTAACAGCGGCGGCACCCATGGCAATGGGCGGTGGCGTAGCAACGGCAGAAGCAGCACCCGTGGAAGAAAAGACTGAATTTGATGTTATTCTTAAGAGTGCAGGCGCAAACAAAATCGGCGTTATTAAGGCAGTTCGTGAGGCTATCCCCGGTTTAGGTCTTGTGGAAGCCAAAACTATGGTTGAAAGCGCACCTAAGGCAATAAAGGAAGCTATCTCTAAGGAAGCCGCAGAACAAGTAGCTGCTAAGCTGAAAGAAGCCGGTGCCGAAGTTGAAATCAAATAATAACGGCTGATAAGCATCGCAATACATTGTCAAGCGCAGGTTTTTGTCGGGTCATGTACGGTTAAGTACATTCCCCTCTAAAAACCTGCGCTTTTCGCGTCTTGCTTGCTTCTGAGCCGTTATTAAGGCTTGATCCTTGTCTTGCACTTTGTTCTGAACATAGTATCCGAAATCAAGAGAGAAGTCGCCGTGCAAAGGCGTTCTTTGTTATAAAGGCATTCCGCGTCACAAGTTACTGTGCTTGGGGCATCGGCAAGAAATTCTTCACTTGCTTCAAGTTCTGCAAAAGTTTGTTCAAGCGCACCGCCTGCGCGCTTCATTTTTGTGCCACATTTGGCACTGTCTGTAACCCCTATTATACCTGCGTTGCAATGATCCTTTAAGTTGTGTTGGCAGTTAATTGTGGTGCATTTTAGTTGGTTCATGTAACCTCTCAATTAGTTATAGTATGGCAAAAGCGCACCAAGGTATACGGTGAAATTTTTTTGAGTTCGCTTTTAAGGTGATAAATGCTAAAAAGATATGTTATCATATAGCTATGAAAGTTATTTTATTAAAAGATATTCAAGGGCATGGCAAAAGAGGGGCTATCGTTGAAGTCAATGACGGCTACGCACGGAACTTTTTGATTCCAAAGAAATTTGCGGTTGAGGCAACGAAATCACTGCTAAATGAGTACAACGCGAAGTTGGAAAAAGAGAAGAAACTTATGGAAGAAGAAAAGGCGCGTGCGCTTGAAACCGCAAACCTAATCAGCGGTAAAACCGTGGATGTTAAGGTTAAATGCGGGGACGGCAAACTATATGGCAGTGTAACCAATCAAGATATTGCCAACGCGTTTAAAGAACTTGGCTTTGAGGTGGATAAAAAGAAAATCACCGTTAAAGATAGCATTAAAGCATTAGGGCTATATGACGCCGAAGTTTGGGTTTATAAAGAAACGCTTGCGAAGTTTAAAATCAATGTGGTGAAAGAGTGATTTGAGGGCATAGGGCATAGGGCATAGGGCATAGGGGTGGAATCTAAATATCATTATTAAGTAATGACGACTTACGATTTACGACTTACGAATGATGGATTGTATTTTTAATGATATTTAGAATCCACCATGTTTCATGTTTATCGTTTCTCGTTTCACTTTTAATAATAATATTTAGAATCCACCATTGTGCGCTGTGCGCTGTGCGCTGAATAATGCTTTACGCATTATTCTAAACTCTCGCACTCGGATTCGCGTCAAGGCTTAAATCTGCGGGCTTTGCGCCGATTTGGATTTCCTCGTGGGCGCAAACGCCTATCATTGCGCCGTTATCTGTGCAGAGGTGTTTTGGGGGAAGAAGCAGGGTTAAGCCTGCTTTTTTGCATTCGGCGGAAAGCAAATCTCTTAAGTATCCGTTTGCGCCCACCCCGCCTGCAAGCGTTACAGTGCTAATATTGCTGTTTTTTGCACCTTGAACGGTGTTTTTTGTTAAAATTTCGCACACTTCGCTTTGGAAAGAACTTGCAAGGTTTGCTTTGTTTACCACGCCACCGCCTCGTTCAATTTTGGTAACTAAGTTTATTACGGCGGTTTTTATACCGCTGAATGAAAAATTAAGGTGATTTTCGTTTTTAAAAGCACGCGGTAAAACATAATCAGGCGAACCAAACTTGGCAAGTTTTTCAATTTCGGGCCCCCCTGGGTAGGGCAATCCCAACACCCTCGCCACCTTGTCAAAGGCTTCGCCTGCCGAATCGTCCACAGTTTCACCAAGAATTTCTATATCGTTTAATGCGTTCACTTTTAAAATTTGCGTATGCCCACCGCTTGCCAAAAGGGTTATAAAAGGCGGTTTTAAATCCTTATTTGCAATATAATTTGCTGAGATATGCCCCTTAAGGTGATTTACCGCGTAAAGAGGAATGTTTAATGCGTAAGCAAGCCCCTTTGCGTAAGAAACGCCCACCAAAAGCGCGCCGAGTAACCCCGCGCCGTAAGTTACGGCTATGGCGGAAATATCTTTAAAATCTAATCCCGCCTCTTTTAGTGCCGTGCGCGTTACGGCGTCTATGGCAAGCGTATGTTCGCGCGAGGCAATTTCAGGCACAACACCGCCGTACTTTTTGTGGATTTCCGTTTGGGAATTTATCACACTTGACAGCACAACGCGCCCCTCGGTTACCGCCACGGCTGTTTCGTCACAACTTGTTTCAATAGATAGAATTTTCATTTTAGTTTCCCTCGGGTTGGTATTCTTTAGAGTGGCTTTTACTATATTTCGCGGATTTTGCTTGCGTGCCGTGCAAAAGCAAGCACCAAAACTAAGCTTGCGCCGTTATTTAATAAAACGCGACTGCATTCGTTTATAGTCGCCGTGGTGGTTACGACATCGTCAATGAGAAGCACCGTTTTGCTTTCAATCAGTTCTTTAGGTGAATCGGGATTTATCAAAAAAGAATCCTTAATATTTTCGGTTCTTTGTAAGCGCGAAAGCCGTTTTTGTTCTGCTTTCGCGTGGTTAATTTTAATAAGAGGTTCAATTAACGGAAGATTTATAAGGGGCGCAAGGGCTTTTGCGATTAGTTCCATATGGTTAAATCCGCGTGCTAAAACCGCCTTTTTGGACGCAGGCACGAAGGCTAAAATATCAGCGTTAACCGATTGCGCATTAAAATGCAAGGCAAGGTATTTCGCAATGTAATCACTTAAATAAGTTTCGCCGTCCTTATAATTTAAAACCATTTGCTTAACCGCACCGCTATAATAAAAAGGGGCGTAAAGTTTATCAAAGCAGGGAACGCGGGAAGCGCAATTTGCGCAAACTTTTTTGGAAATTACGCGCATATCAAGGCAAACCGTGCATCGTTCTTCGCGGATATACGGCAGGGATTTAAGGCACTTCAAGCAAAGGGATTCTTCCCTTAAGTTTTCTGTTCCTATTTCGCTTTTACAGCTAAGGCACACCAATCCGCTTGGATAAATGAGGCTTGCTAACTGGTTAAAAGCCCTGCCTTTTTTTGATTCAACCATATAAATTCCTTAAGCAGTGTAAACCGCCTTGCCACAAAATCGTTTTTAACCATTCGCGATATTATGCTTAACGGCCCCACTATTACCACCACGCTTTTTGCCCTCGTTACCGCGGTGTAAAGAAGATTCCTGCTTGCAAGCATATAAGAACTGCTTGAAAGCGCAATGATAACCGCACTAAATTCCGAACCTTGGCTTTTGTGAACGCTTACCGCGTAAGCCAAAATTAGTTCCTTTTTATCCTCTCTTTCATAATCGGCAATCCTGCCGTCCTCAAATTCCACGGTGATAATTCCGTTATAAATTTTAATAATATATCCTATATCGCCGTTAAAAACCCCTTCGCCTTCTTCCATATAACCCACATTTCTTTTCCACTTTAAGTTATAGTTATTTTGGGTGTGCATAACCTTATCGCCGTGCCTGAACACAATGTTATTAACAATGGTTTCTTCACCCGCAGGGTTAAGTGCTTTTTGAAGTTCAGAGTTAAGATTTTCAACCCCTGCGATTCCTTTTTTGGTGGGTGCAAGCACCTGAATTTGGCTTTTTGGTATCCCAAACTTGGCAGTTATGCGGTTTGCCACCAATGATACGGTTGAAGCCAAAATATCCTTTGGTTCTTCCTTATTATCCACAAAAAAGTCAAGAGAAGAATTATCAATCACAGGCATTTCGCCACGGTTTATGCGGTGTGCGTTACTCACAATTAAGCTGTTAACGCATTGGCGATAAATCTCTGTTAGGCTTATAACTGGCATAACACCGCTTTCAATTATATCGGATAAAATGTTTCCTGCGGACACTGAGGGAAGCTGATCTTTATCCCCCACGATAATAAGCCTTGCACCGCTTGGTATTGCTTTTAAAAGCGCGTTAAACACGAAAACATCTGCCATAGAAATTTCGTCTGCGATAATAATATCTGCGTCAAGCGGATTTAGTTCGTTATGAAAAAAGAATATCTTGCCGTTTTCATATTTCATTTTCAAAAGGCGGTGAACGGTTTTTGCTTCTGCGCCTGTGGCTTCGGAAAGCCGTTTTGAAGCCCTGCCCGTGGGCGCGCACAAAGCGGTTACTTTGCCCCTGTTATTTAAAAGTTCAAGAATGCACTTTATTATTGTGGTTTTGCCTGTACCCGGCCCGCCCGTTACCACCATTGCGCCAGACGAAACGGCAGTTTCCACCGCAACGCGTTGCATGGCGTGAAGTTTTATGCGGTTACCGCTTTCGTAAGCGTTTATCTCATTTGCCACATTGATATCAAGGGCATCTGCGGTGCTTGCAATTCGGATTAGCTTTGCGGAAATTGCGTTTTCTGTGTTTGAAAGTAAACTTAGGGCAATAACCTCAATTTCGCATTCTTCGCCGAAGTCTTGCTTGTTTTTAATAGAAAAGGTGGCAATTTTCCTATTTTTAAGCATAATATCAAGCGAACGGATAACAGTTTCGTTGCTGTCAAGCGAAAGAAGTTTAATTGTTTCCGATATAAGCGTTTCGCGCGGTAAGCAGGTATGCCCCTCACCGCACGCGCTTTGCAAAAGGTAAGAAATGCCTGCCATGGTTCTAAAATCACTGCTTAAATCCACGCCAAGTTTCACGGCAATTTTATCTGCGGTTAAAAAGCCCATTCCGTCTATATCGTCCACAATCCTGTAAGGATTTTCCTTGATAAGCGAAACGGAATCGTCTTTATACTGATTATAAATCTTAAAGGATTGTTGAAGGGTTACACCGTGCTTTTGCAAGAACATTACCGTTTTTTGAAAATCACGGCGCGCCTGATAGCTTTCGCCGATTTCATGCGCAAGGGCGCGCCCGATAAGGGGTGCTTCGGAAAGGCGAAGCGGATTCTTATCCATAATTTCAAGGGTTTTTAATCCGAACTTGTTCACAATGGAACGCGCCTTCATTTCGCCCACACCGCGGAAAAGCCCGCTACACAAAAATTTTACAAGGCTTTCAGTATCCGTTGGCGAATGAAAGCTAACGCTTGCCACCTCAAATTGCTTGCCGTACTTATTGCTTTCCTTAAATTCCCCCTCAAGCGTTAACGATTCACCTTGCCTGATATCAGGAAAAATACCGTAAGCAGTTATTTCCATGCCTTGGTATCTAAAATCAATAACGGTGTAACCGTTATCCTCATTTCGGAAAACTATGTTTTCAACAGTGCCGTTAAAAGTCATTTTTTTGTTAGGTTGCAGGATACAGGGAGCAGGTTGCAGGGGCGGAATTATCTATTTAGGTACAAAGTACAAAATACGGATTATGGATTAGCTAACTAATAATGATATTTAGATTCCAACCCTGCATCCTGCATCCTGCAACCTGCATCCTCAATAACAATATTTAGTTAAAAAGTTTCTTCAATTCGCTTACTTTATCCGTCTTTTCCCACGGGAAATCGGGGTTGCCGAAATGCCCGTAGTTAGAAGTTTTGGAATAAATGGGGGTTCTCAAATTGAGGGTTTTAATTATTGAAGCAGGGCGGAAATCAAAAACCGTTTTTATCTTTTCGGCAATAATCTCGTCATTTACTATGCCTGTGCCGAATGTGTTTACGCAAACGGATACTGGTTGCGCCTTGCCTATCGCGTAAGCCACTTGCAATTCGCACCTTTCGGCAAGCCCTGCGGACACGATATTTTTGGCAACATAGCGCGCATAATAGGTGGCACTTCTATCCACTTTCGTGGGATCTTTTCCGCTGAATGAACCGCCACCGTGGGGCGCATAACCGCCGTAAGTGTCCACTATAATTTTTCTTCCTGTGAGTCCGCTATCGCCCATAGGCCCGCCAAGCACGAATCTGCCTGTGGGATTTATGTAAACCTTGGTGTTCTTATCCACAAGTTCTTTGGGCAAAACTTCGTTAATTATGTGCTTTAAAATATCTTTTCTTAATTTTTCAATATCAACGGTGTCGCTATGTTGGGTGGAAACCACAACCGCGTCCACACGCGTTGCCTTGTTATTCTCATATTCAAGCGTAACTTGCGCTTTGCCGTCTGGGCGCAAATAGGGCAGTGTGCCTGCTTTGCGAACTTCGGCAAGCCTTTTAGTTAAAGCGTGGGCAAGAGTTATCGCAAGGGGCATAAGTTCCTTTGTTTCATTTGAAGCGTAGCCGAACATTAAGCCTTGATCGCCTGCGCCGTAAAGATCAAATTCGTCCCCACCGCCTTTATGTTCAAGGCTATTGCTGACGCCCATGCTGATATCGGGGGACTGTTCGTCAATAGCCACAAGCACGGCGCAAGAACGGTAATCAAAGCCGTACTCAGGCTTATCGTAACCCACTTCCTTAATTGCGCGCCTCGCAACTTCCGCCATATCCACATATTGTTCTGTGGTGATTTCACCCATAACAAGCACCATGCCCGTGGTGCAACAAACCTCGCAGGCAACGCGACTATTGGGATCGCCTTTCAAAATCTCGTCAAGAATAGAATCTGCAATCTTATCGCAAAGTTTATCGGGATGCCCCTCGGTTACGCTTTCTGAAGTAAATAGTTTTTTCATAATATTTTTATTATAGCAAAAATATAAAAACGGCGCAAGCGGGTATGAGGTGGCAAACAAGTTTCCCCATGAAGTGTTGCGTTGAGAGCGGTTTGTTGATTTATAAAAACATAGCCATGTAAAGCGGATATGTTATTATATTATCCGCTGTTCCGATATTGCCGTTTGTGAGCTTTATGCCAAAAAGTCCTTCATTTTCTGCCATTGCCGTTTTGAGTGAGCTTGCCCTTCCTCTGCCTGCTTTAACCTCAATGCCTGTTACTTTGCCCTCAACTCTAACCACGAAGTCAACCTCTAATCTATCAGTATCCGAATAATAGTAGAGTTCCTTACCTTGCCTAAAGAGCATTGAGGCGATTAGGTTTTCATAAATTGCGCCTTTACCTGTCCCCAACTTGTCGTCAATTATTTCCTTTTGAACGCCGTCCTCAAGCATTGCAACCAATAATCCGATATCATGCGAATATAGTTTAAAAAAGCCTGCTTTCACAAAACTCTTAAGCGGTGATTGTGGCAAAGATAAATTATCGCACATCAGCACAAGCCCAGCATCTTTTAGCCAATCAATACTGCTTTCAAATTTTCTTCCCGCACCGCCTTTTTCCACCACGCTATATTGAAACTTGGAATTTTCCTTTGCAAGTTGACGGGGCAGTGATAAATAGCAAGCCCTTGCTTTAACTTTATCCCTTGCCTCAGCATACTTTGCAATATCGTTTTCATAGTTCTGCAGTATTCCTTTTTGGGTTTTAAGTGCTTTATTAAAATCCGATGTACTCACGAACTCTCTAACAACCGCAGGCATACCGCCAATAACAATGTATTCACGCAGAAACCCCATTAGCTTTTTGTGCATTGCTTCGGGTATTTGTTTTTTCTCATCAAAGTAGCCTTTGACACCTTGAATTGCTTCATTGCTTACCCCGTTAGCCCAAAGAAACTCTTCAAAGTCCAGCGAGTGCATTGTTATTTCGTCCTCATAACCAGTGGGGTACGAAGGAACTTCTTTATACTTAACCCCAAGCAGTGAACCCGATGCGATAACATCAAACCTGCCATCTAAGCTAAAAAACTTTAACGCCGTTCTTGCTCTGGGGCAATGCTGAATTTCGTCAAGGAATATGAGCGTTTCACCGTCAATAAGTTTGGCGGTAGGAATATTAAGCAATATTTGCTTTTTTAGCGTATCAATATCAAGATCGCCGGCGAATATATCTTTAAGCGATTCGTTCTTGTCAAAATTCATGTGAATAAAGCTTTTATATTGGCTTTCACCAAACCGTTCCACAATAAATGTCTTACCAACCTGCCTTGCACCCTTGATAAGCAAGCAGTTTTTTGGGGCTTTTGTGTTTTTCCAGCCCAATAAAACCCTTTCCATTTTTCTTTTTAACATATTCGCGTTCCTTAATATAAAAGATAGTATGGCATTAAAACAGCCCCCTGTCAAGGGCTTTGCATATTTTAACGCACTTTTTTAGACTGCTTTGCATATTTTAACGCACTTTTTTAGACTGTTTTGCATATTTTAACGCAGTTTGTGCTGGCTTGATTGTGAAATGTGGGCAAATTTTCTCGGCTTTACATTATAAATTATATAGTTTTATTGATTTTATTCGGGCTTTAGGCTATCTGCTCATTTGCAAAATTACATAGTGTTCGGCAGTAATGGTTATGCATTCTCTATTTCCAACGCTTTAATGCGGATAAAAATTCCCTTATAAGAGGGCGTGCCTCGTCTTTGGTGAAAGAAGTGCCGTTCGCTTCATTCCATTCCTTAAGCCAGTTTAAGTTATGTTCTGCCATTTCGTCTATTGAAAAGCTATCCTTAAATTCGCCACCCTCAATGCAATAATGGCAATATTCAAAATTTGCGCCGTTGTCGGCATTTGCGCCAAGATCGGATAGGTTCATTAAAGGCATTCCGCAACTTTGGCAAAATCGCTGTTTTGTACCAAGCAGGGCATTGGCGTCAATTTTATATAAATCCGCTAACGCTTTAAGCGTTTCCAAAGACGGGGTAGTTTCCCCCCTTTCCCAACGCGACACCGCCTGCCGTGTAACGAACAGCTTTTCCGCAAGTTCGTCTTGCGTCAAACCGATTGCTTTGCGAATCTCAGCTATCTTTAAAGATAATTCCATAATATATAACCCCCTAAGTGAATTAGTGTAAAATTTTCATTAAGCAAATTATACTTCTTTTTAAGCAAAAAATCAAGCAACGGTTTGTTGCGCTGTATGGAATTTATCTATTTGTGCAACGGCTGTTGCACAAATTGAAATCGTTTAATTAGTTGCTTAAAGTATAGCATTTTGAAAGTTAAAAGTAAAATTTATTAAAATATTTTTAAAATAGTAGCCAATCATGCGGTTTGTTGCATGGTTTGGAATTTGATTGATATTTATTGGTCGCTGTGATAAAATCATGTTGCTACACATTTTAATAATCTGCTGTAGGTACGAATTTTGCCAATTCGTGCTTTCTTCGCCTATAGCAGGTAAAATGTGTAGCAACATAGAAGTAGCCGATTGGGTGCGCCCTTTCGGGGGCGCATTTTTGCATTAAGAGAGGAATTATAAAAAATATGAAAAAATTGACAAAAATTTTACTGCTATTAGCGGTTACACTTATGCTTTTTGCGTGTACGCCAGACGGCAACGGCTTTGAGGAACACGAATGCGCGCAACAGTCGCAAGAGGAACATGAATGTGCGCAACTACCGCAATATGAAAGGATTGAGTTAACGCTTGATAACTATTGGTATTACTTGGATGTGATGCAGAGTTCAGCGAGTACGGGTGCAAACCCTTATCAACTTGGTAGTGTTTTGAGGTGGCATTATCTAACCTTTTATGGGGCAATAGACAGGGAATATAGCCTTTATGAAAATGTTGTGATAACTTACAAGATAAATAAAGTCGGACAGGAAGAAACGCTTTATTTAAACATTGGCGGATACGGGGTTGCCAAAAACAGTGCCGATGCTACCCACCAAATAATTGCAGTTTCGGGAACTATAGAATTTAGAACCTAATGACGAAGTAAATAAATATATTTTTGCTAAAGCAAAAAGTGGATATAGTTTTTTATTAAATGATATTGGCTTTGCCAATGATATTAACCTGCGGTTAATGATATTTTTTGCTAAAGCAAAAAATGATATAAACTATCGGAAGTTAATTTCAAAAAGATTTTGAAATTTTGGAAAACTTCGCTTGCGCTTGCTTTCCTCGGCAATGCTTGCCGACTTCCTCGTTTGAATAACGCTTGTTGCAACCCTTGCAAGCAAGTTGCAACTTCGCATAATATAAAATTTTTCTTAGAACTTTATCCGCCACTGCGCCATTTGGCGCAATATCACTGGCGAAGCCAATATCATTACGCAGTAATATCACTTTTCCGCAGGAAAAATTTAGTTGAAAAGCCCCAAAATCTTTAGGATTTTGGGGCTTTTCGTGGTGCGCCTTCAGGGGCTCGAACCCTGGGCCTATTGATTAAGAGTCAACCGCTCTACCAGCTGAGCTAAAGGCACGCAAAAATAATTTTCTAAATTATAGCTTGTTTTTTTTGAGAAAGCAAGGAAAAAATGGAATTTTTTCAACGCACAGCGCACAATGACGGATTCTAAATATTGTTATTGAGGATGCAGGTTGCAGGATGCAGGATGCAGGGTTGGAATCTAAATCTCATTATGAAAAGTGAAACGAGAAACATGAAACGAGAAACATGATGGATTCTAAATCTCATTATAAATTAATCCACAATTCGTACTTTGTACTTCGTACTTCGTACCTAAATAAATAATTCCATAATTCTGCATTCTGAATTCTTAATTCTGAATTAATCCTTCATGTTTCATGTTTATCGTTTCATGTTTATCGTTTCATGTTTCTCGTTTCAAATCGGTTCATAAAGGCTATCCGCCTTTTCCTTGCTTACATTTCCCGTGGGGACTTCTTTGACTTTAAAGGAAACTTCTTTATCGCCGAACTTTACTAAGATAATATCGTTTACTTGAAGTTGCTTTGCGGGCTTGGCGGGCTTGCCGTTAACTGAAACGCGATCCAAGCCACAGGCTTCATTAGCGACACCGCGCCGTTTTATTATCCGTGAAACTTTTAAAAATTTATCAAGGCGCATACGCGTGTTATAAATTAAATAAAAAGAGGTGTTATTTTGGTTGACATATTGTTTTTAGGTTGATACAATGGTAAAATCCGATATTGCGTAGCAAAAGAACTTCATTCCCCAAAACAAGAAAAAGCGGTTAAGGGGAAAGGGGCATTTTGCCGTCTTTTAGAGGAAGTAACTAATAACAGGACTTTTATAAATCCATTTTATCACAATTTTAAGGAGCTGTCAAGATGACTTCAAGAATGAACAAAATCAAACGCGGTAGTGTTGAAAGGCATTCGTTTAGCAAGATTAAAGAAACTTTGCAAATACCGTATCTTATTGAGGTGCAAAAAAAATCGTACGAAAATTTTATTGAATACGGAATAAGCGAAGTTTTTAAAGATTTTTCGCCTATAACGGACTTTAGCGGAAAATTAGAACTTGAATTTCTTGAAGTATCCATGGAAGGGGATAGCAAGTACAGCGTTAAAGAATGTAAGGACAGGGACGCCACTTACACAATGCCCCTTCGCGTAAAGGTTCGCCTTACTGCAAAGGAAACGGGTACAAAAACCGAATCCGTGGTTTTTATGGGCGATTTCCCAAAAATGACGGAAAACGGCACATTTATAATTAACGGCGCGGAACGCGTGGTGGTAAGCCAACTTGTGAGAAGCCCCGGGGTGTACACAACCGTAGCCGAAAAGAATGATAGGATTTATGACACGCAAGTGATTCCATCAAGGGGCGCGTGGCTTGAATTTGAACAAGATTTTAATAACACAAGCGGTGCAATCACGCTTTCTGTGCGTGTGGACAGAACCCGCAAAATAACCGCCACCATGCTTTTAAGGGCTTTAGGGTTCGGAACTAATGAGGAAATTTTTAACGCGCTTGGTGAATGCGATGTGCTTGCCCGCACAGCGGATAAGGACGGCGATATTAAAACCGTGGAATCCGCTAAGATTGAAGTTTACCGCCGTCTTAGGCCGGGTGAAGTTCCCACTGCAAGCGGTGTGGAAGCGCACCTTAATAATATTTTCTTTGACGCGCGCCGTTATGATCTTTCACGCGTTGGGCGCTATAAGTTCAACAAGTCATTATCCCTTGCCAACCGCATTTTAAATAAAAAGGCGTTTGAACCTGTGGTTGTGGACGGCGAAATTATCGTGGACACAGGCGAAACTTTCACAAAAGAAATCGCACTCAGAATTCAAAATTCGGGAATTAACAGCGTAAAAGCAATTATCCCCAATCAAGAAAAGCCCCTTAAAATTGTGGGTAATAACACGGTTAACCTTGCTTCTTATGTGGATTGCGATCCAAGAGAACTCGGCATTCTTGAAAATGTGTATTATCCTAATTTAAAGCCCCTTGTTGAGGCTTCGGCAGGGGATATGGACGCGCTTAAAGGCATGATTAAAGCTAACGCTGAAAATCTTGTGATAAGGCATATCACAATAGACGATATTTTGGCTTCTATTTCCTATAACTTAAATATGTCCGCGCTTATAAACGCAGGGCTGATTTATCCTGATAATATTGATCACCTTTCTAACCGCCGTGTCCGTTCGGTTGGCGAACTTCTTCAAAACCAATTCAGGGTTGGAATCGCAAGGCTTGAACGCGTTATCAGGGAAAGAATGGCTATCGCGCAGAATTCAAGCGAAGTTACCCCCCAATCCTTAATCAATATCCGCCCCGTGTCAAGTGCGATAAGGGAATTCTTTGGAAGTTCACAGCTTTCGCAATTTATGGATCAACCTAACCCCATTGCGGAATTAACCCACAAAAGAAAGCTTTCCGCCCTTGGCCCCGGTGGCTTGAACAGAGAACGCGCTGGCTTTGAAGTGCGAGATGTGCATCACTCACATTACGGCAGAATGTGTCCTATTGAAACCCCCGAAGGGCAGAATATCGGGCTAATAACTTCTTTGTCCTCTTACGCACGCGTTAATGAATACGGATTCATTGAATCACCTTACAGAAAGGTTGATAAGGCATTGGGCGTTGTTACCGATATTGTGGAATATCTTGACGCGGAAGAAGAAGACAAATGCAAAATTGCGCAGGCAAACGAACCGCTTGACACCGCAGGAAAATTTGTAAATAAACAAAGGGTTACCTGCCGTTGGCGTGACGAAATTAAAGAATTCCCTGCAAGCGAAGTTGATTATATGGATGTTTCGCCTCAGCAACTTGTTTCCATTGCCACCTCATTGATTCCTTTCCTTGAAAATGATGACGCGAACCGTGCGCTAATGGGTTCAAATATGCAACGCCAAGCAGTTCCGCTACTTCGCCCCGAATCCCCCATTATCGGCACAGGTATGGAATATAAGGTTGCGCACGATAGCGGTGTTTGCACTATTGCAAAATCAAACGGCGTGGTTAAATCCGTAAGTGCCAATGAAATCGTGGTTACCGCCGATAGCGGTGAAGAAGAAGTTTATTCACTTAAGAAGTTTGAAAGATCAAACCAAGGCACTTGCATAAATCAAAAACCGCTTGTGTTCCAAGGTGATAAGGTTAAGGCAGACGACACCCTTGCAGACGGGCATAGCACAGATAACGGCGAACTTGCGCTTGGCAGGAATATTTTAATAGGATTCATGACATGGGAAGGATATAACTATGAGGACGCTATCCTGATATCCGAAGATCTTGTTAAAAACGATGTGTTCACCTCTATCCATATAGAAGAGTACGAAATTGAATCAAGAACCACCAAACTTGGTGACGAACAAATAACCCGCGATATTCCTAATGTGGGCGAAGATATGCTTAAGTTCTTGGATTCAGACGGCATTGTTATGATTGGCGCAGAGGTTCGTTCGGGTGATTATCTTGTGGGAAAAGTTACCCCTAAGGGTGAAACTGAACTTACCCCCGAAGAAAGGCTTTTAAGGGCGATTTTCGGCGAAAAAGCAAGGGAAGTAAGAGATGTTTCCTTGCGTGTGCCTAACGGTGAGGGCGGTGTTGTTGTGGATGTTAAAAAGTTCACAAGAGAGAATAAGGACGAACTTACCCCTGGGGTGAACGAATTAGTACGCGTGTACATAGCACAAAAGAGGAAAATAAGCGTGGGCGATAAAATGGCAGGACGCCACGGTAACAAAGGCGTTATCTCACGCGTTCTTCCCAAAGAAGATATGCCCTTCCTTGCAGACGGCACACCTCTTCAAATAGTTTTAAATCCCTTGGGCGTTCCCAGCCGTATGAATATCGGGCAAGTTCTTGAAGTTCACTTGGGGCTAATCGCGCATGAACTCGGGCTTAAAATTGCCACACCTGTTTTTGACGGGGCTTCCGAAATGGATATTAAAGAAATGCTTAAAGCAAATAAATATCCCGAAAACGGCAAGCACACGCTTTATGACGGCAGAACGGGCGAACCTTTTGAACACCCTGTTACAGTGGGCTATATGTACATGCTTAAACTTGTTCACTTGGTAGACGATAAGATTCACGCGCGTTCGGTGGGCCCTTACTCACTTGTTACTCAGCAACCCCTCGGCGGTAAAGCACAATTCGGCGGGCAAAGATTCGGCGAAATGGAAGTTTGGGCGCTTGAGGCTTACGGCGCGGCGAATATCTTGCAAGAAGTTTTAACCGTGAAATCGGACGATGTTATCGGCAGGCAAAAAATATTTGATAGCATTATGAAATCCACCATAACCGCAGAACCGGGCATACCCGAAGCGTTTAAGGTTCTTCAAAAAGAAATGCAAAGCCTTGGGCTTGATTTGCGCCTCTTAACCGAAACTAACGAGGAAATCAGCTTTGACGATATTTACGAAGAAGAGAAAGAATACGATGTTCAAAGCAAAGAAGAAATCAAAGAAATCAATTTGGATATTGATTTCATGAAGGATTCATTCGCGGATATGTTTGCAGAGGACACCGATGTTGCTAACCTCTTTAGCGATCTCACAGACGGCACAGGGGACGGCGGTGCTGATTCATTGTTCGGCGAAAATGATCCCTTTGAGGACGCGCTTTTTGATGACGATGCCGAACCGATTAACCTTGGCGGTGAGGGCGAAGTTAACCTTGCAGAGGGTGAGAAGTTCTTGCTTGGAAACTTTGAGGACGATAACTAATCAACGCAAAACGCATAACGCATAATGGCGGATTCTAAATCTCATTAATAATAACCATAATTCTTAATTCATAATTCTGAATTCTGAATTAAACCAAAATAAGGAACAACTATGATAGAAATAAATAACTTTGATTCAATACAGATATCTCTTGCCTCACCTGAAAAAATTAGGGAATGGTCGCATGGCGAAGTTTTGAAGCCCGAAACTATCAATTACAGAACCCAAAAGCCCGAAAAGGACGGTTTGTTCTGCGAAAAGATATTCGGGCCCACAAAGGATTATGAGTGCCATTGCGGACGCTATAAAAGGGTGCGCTTTAAGGGAATTATTTGCGATAAGTGCGGTGTTGAAATCACCAAAGCCAAGGTAAGGCGTGATAGAATGGGTAGCATTGAACTTGCTGCGCCAGTATCTCACATTTGGTACTTTAAGGGTGTTCCCTCACGCATAAGCATAATTTTGGACATGAGTCCCCGCCATGTGGAACAGGTAATTTACTTTGCCGCTTTCGTGGTTCTTGATCCGGGTATTTCGGGCTTTTATAAAAAGCAAGTTATCAAAGATGACGAGTACCGCGAAGCCTTAGAAAAGTTTGGTTCGGCGGGCTTTACCGTGGGCATGGGTGCGGAAGCGTTTAAAATTCTTTTAAGAGAAATTGATCTTGAAAAAGAAGCGGAAGAACTTAAAAAGGTAATCGCGGAATCGCAAACAAACACCAAAAGAATCAAAGCAGCGAAAAGGCTTGATTTAATTGAAGCCTTTAAGGCAAGCGGAAATAAGCCCGAATGGATGGTGCTTGATGTGCTTCCAGTTATTCCCCCAGAAATCCGCCCCATGGTTCAGCTTGACGGCGGAAGATTCGCCACAAGTGATCTTAATGATTTATACCGCCGTGTTATCAACCGTAATAACAGGCTTAAGAAAATGAAAGAATCTGGCGCGCCCGATATCGTGGTAAGAAACGAAAAGCGTATGCTTCAAGAAGCTGTGGACGCGCTTATTGATAACGGCAGGCACGGCAAACCCGTAACAGGCCCCGGAAACAGAAGTTTAAAATCCCTATCCGATATGCTTAGGGGTAAGCAGGGCAGATTCCGCCAAAACCTTCTTGGAAAGCGCGTGGACTATTCTGGCCGTTCGGTTATCGTGGTTGGCCCTGAATTAAAACTTTACCAATGCGGACTTCCCAAGGAAATGGCACTTGAATTGTTTAAGCCGTTTATCTTTAGAAGATTGGTTGATCAAGGAATATCGCAAAATATCAAGAGTGCAAGAAAAGCGGTTGACCGCGGTAAGCCCCAAGTTTGGGATATTCTTGACGAGGTTATTAAGGATCACCCAGTGCTTTTAAACCGTGCGCCCACACTTCACCGCTTGGGAATTCAAGCGTTTGAACCTGTGCTTGTGGAAGGCAGGGCGATAAAACTTCACCCCCTTGTGTGTTCGGCGTTCAACGCAGACTTTGACGGCGATCAAATGGCAGTTCATGTACCTTTATCCGTGGCATCGCAGGTTGAAGCAAGGTTCTTAATGCTTTCCACTAACAATATCTTAAAACTTTCAGACGGTAAGCCGATTGTAAGCCCCACTCAAGATATGGTTATAGGCGCGTACTATCTTACTCAAGATAAGGATAAAGCTAAGGGCGAAGGCAGATTCTTCTCAAATGCAGACGAAGCTAAAATGGCTTACCAAGTGGGCGAAATTGAATTGCAGGCAAAAATCAATTTGCGCGTTAAAAAGGTTATAAACGGCACGGAATATAGGAAGATTATTCCTATCACAGTGGGCAAGGTTATCTTTAACGAGGCAATTCCGCAGGATATGGGCTTTGTGCCGAGAACAACCCCCGAAGAACAGCTTGATTTTGAAGTTAACTTCCTTGTGGGCAAAAAGCAACTTTCGCAAATAGTGGAAAAGTGCTTTAAGCAAAAAGGCGCAACCGAAGTGGCTAAGGTTTTAGATAGAATTAAGGAACTTGGATTTAAGTATTCCACCGTGGGCGCAATCACCGCAAGCGTGTTTGATATGCAAATCCCCGGAAATAAAAAGGAAATCCTTGAAAAAGCTGAAAAAGAGGTTGTTGAAAGAGAGAAAAAGTTCATGCGCGGACTTCTAACAAGTGAAGAACGCTATAACGAAATTATTGAAATTTGGAAAAACGCTACAGACGAAGTAGAAAAGAACTTGGAAGAAAACTTTAAAAACTTTGATAAATTCAACCCCATTTGGATGATGGCTAACTCAGGCGCAAGGGGTTCAATGCAACAGATTAAGCAGTTATCAGGTATGCGCGGGCTTATGAATGATCCCACAGGTAAGATTATTGAAATCCCTGTTAAATCTTCATTCCGTGAGGGGCTTTCCGTTCTTGAATACTTTATTTCTTCACACGGTGCAAGAAAGGGCGGTGCGGATACGGCTATTAAAACGGCAGACTCGGGTTATCTAACCCGCCGTCTTGTGGATGTGGCGCACGATGTGGTTATCCGTGAGGAAGATTGCGGTGACGAAAGAGGCTTTGTGGTAAAGGATATTTACGATAAGGCAAGGGCGTCAAGCGGTAGAAAAATTGAAAGCATTTCCGAAAGGTTGGCAGGAAGATATACCATTAAGGATATCTTAAACCCCAAAACCAAAGAAGTTATGATTGGCGCAGGCGAGATGATTAGCGAGGATAAGGCGGTTGAAATTGAGAATGCAGGTGTTAGCGAAGTAACAATCCGTTCAATCCTTACCTGCAAATCAAGAAACGGAATCTGTTCTAAGTGTTACGGCGCAAATATGTCAAGCTGGAATCCTGTTAAAATCGGCGAAGCGGTGGGCGTTATTGCCGCTCAGTCAATCGGCGAACCGGGAACACAGCTTACCATGAGAACCTTCCACACCGGCGGTGTTGCTTCCGCGGTGGATATCACTCAAGGTTTGCCGAGGGTTGTTGAATTGTTTGAAGCAAGAAAGCCCAAGGGCGAAGCAGTTGTGGCAGACATTGCAGGCACGGTGAGAATTATTGAAGATAAACTTCAAGAAGAAAGGAATTACATTGTAACCATAACCGCTGAGGACGGAAACACTATGGAATATAAAGTTTCCAAGGCGTTAAAACTTGAAGTTGAAAACGGCGATAAAGTTTTAGCTGGTGATGCGCTTACAATCGGTTCAATTAACCCCCAAGATGTCCTAAGAACAAAAGGCGTACACGGTGTTCAAGAAAGCATGATTCGTGAAGTTCAATCAGCATACCGTTCTAACGGCGTTCATATCAATGATAAGCACATAGAGGTTATCGTAAGGCAAATGCTTAGAAAGGTTAAAATTCAAGATCCGCGTGATACCGCGCTTATCATGAACGAACTTGTGGATATCAATAAGTTTGAAGAAGAAAATGAAAATATTCTTGAAACGGGCGGTTTCCCCGCAATGGCAGCAAGGGTTCTTTTGGGAATATCTAAAGCAGCACTTGCCACAGCTTCGTTCTTATCCGCCGCTTCCTTCCAAGAAACTGCTAAAGTTTTAACCGAAGCCGCGATTAAGGCAAAAACGGATAAACTTGTGGGGCTTAAAGAAAATATCATTATCGGAAAACTTATCCCCGCAGGCACAGGGCTTAAAACTTACCGCAATGTAAATATTGAAAAGGTAGATGACGGCAATTCAAACAGGACGATAGACGAACACCCCGTGTTTGATGACGGCGAGGACTACGAGGCATAAACTTTTTTTCGTGTGCTATGTTTAGCGTGATAATTCTTGGCGCAGGCAAAAGCGTGCGCGCAGGGCAAAACAAATTAAATATGTTTATAGGTGAAGAAACGGTTCTTGAAAGAACTGTTTCTTCTTTTAAGCGAAATCCCTATATAAGCCAAGTGATTATCGTGGGTGATTATGAAAAGAGTGATAAGTTTACCGTGGTTAAAGGTGGCGAAACGCGCTTTCAATCTGTGAAGAACGGGCTTGAAGCGGTAACGAACAATTTCGTGCTTATCCATGACGGGGCGAGGCCGTTTGTTTCCCCTGAATTGATTGACAGGGTTCGTGAAGGTGTGGCGAAGCACGGTTCGGCAATCCCTGTGATTCCTATTACGGATAGCATAAGGGGAATAGACGGCGAAAAGATTATTGTTGCCCCAAGCAGGGAAAATATCGTGTTTGTGCAAACCCCGCAAGGGTTTAAAACTCAAGAAATCAGGCTTGCTTACAGCAGGGCAAAGCACACGGATTACACAGATTGCAGTGAGGTTTACCTCAAAAATTGTGGCAACCCCCACATAATAAGCGGTGAGGATAAAAATAAAAAGCTAACCACAGAGGCGGATTTGTTCGGATTAAACGCGCGCGTGGGTATCGGTAGCGATTTGCACCGCTTAGTACCTTTAAGAAAACTTGTGCTTGGCGGTATAGAAATTGCAAGCGATAAAGGTACGCTTGCGCACAGTGACGGCGATGCCGTGATTCACGCACTAATTGACGCAATTTTAACCGCGATAGGCGAAACCGATATCGGCACGCATTTCCCCGATACGGATTTTAAGTTTAAGGATATTGATAGCGCGGTTCTTTTATCTTCCGTAATGGAAATGCTTGAAAAAAAGAATTATAAAATAATTAACACAAGTATCACAATTATATTAGATTCACCCAAACTTAAAGATTATTTACCCATAATGAAAGTAAAACTTGCCAATATCCTCAAAATTTCCACGGATAAAATCGGCATTTCCTGCAAAACCACAGAGGGAACGGCGGAAGACACGGTGAGGGCGAATGCGGTGGTGGTGATTAGTTAAGAATGAAAAATGAAGAATGATAAATGATAAATGAAAAATGGTGGATTCTAAATCTCATTAAAAAATAATTCCACCATTGTGCGCTGTGCGTTGTGCGCTGTGCGCTGAAAAATAATTCCACCATTGTGCGCTGTGCGTTGTGCGCTGTGCGCTGAAAAAATTTATGATTAACATAAAAAAAGCCATTTCAAGCAAAACTTCATTTATATTTGATTTAGACGGCACACTCTTTGATTCCATGGGGGTGTGGGTTAAGATTGATAATGATTTTTTATCAAGGCGCGGTATCGCTGTGCCTGCGTTTTACGGGCATGAGATTTCTTCAAAAAGCGCAAGCGAGGGTGCTTTGTACACTAAGGAATTATTTGGGCTACCCGAAAGCACGGAAGAGATACTTAAAGAGTGGTACGAAATGTCCTTAAAGGAATATGAAACGCGCATTAAACTTAAACCCTTTGTTTATGATTATTTGCTAAAGATTAAGAATAGTGGCAAAAAGGTAGCCGTGGCTACAGCACTTTCAGAAAACCTGTATATTCCCGCGCTTAAGAACAATAAAATCTTTCACATATTTGACGCACTTACTTCTACAGACGAAGTTAAAAGGGGCAAAAGTTTCCCCGATGTTTATGAACTTGCAATGAGAAAAATAGGCGCAACCCCAAATGAAACTGTAATCTTTGACGATGTTCTGCCTGCAATTAAGGCTTCAAAGCAAACAGGCGCAACGGTTGTGGGGGTTTACGATAGCTTTTCGCTTTCACTTAAAGAAGAAATTAAGAGAACAGCGGATTTTTACATAGAAAGTTTTGAGGAACTAATTTAAAGAACCCTAACACACTGAAAACCGCAGGGGTTTTATTTTACTCTGATTTATAAAATATAGATTTTTCCTGCTTTTTGGTGGAATTTAACTTGATTTATTAGCTTTGATTGTACTTTTTCACCATCTACGCAAAAATCTGTGGCAGAATTTAGCTTAATTTCAAGCGTGGAAAATTCAGTAAATCTAATGTGCTTTTTGTGATACTCTTTTTTGAACCCAATGAAAAACGCACGGAAAAACCTAAAAAATAGTTTTACGGATTTAAATAAGCCTTTGGGCGTATTTATTAGCAAAAGGTGTCCTGTTCCGCTGTTATGGCTATAAGCCTTGTTAAAACCAAATCCAAAAACGAATCTTGATTTAACCGCCATAATAAGGGTGTATTCGCCACTCTCTTCACGCGCGGAATCAATAGTAAGGCGCGCCTTTATCTTTTCAACTTTATAAAACTTAAAAGCATAAAGGTAATAAGTGAGTTTTTTTAAAAACTTTTTGTGCTTGGGTTTGGGGATATAGCCGATTGGGGTAAATGTGCCTGTGGCGGTAACATAGCTAAAAAGGGTATCGTTAAATTCACCGAGATCAACATTGCGCATACGGCGGTTTTCAATATCCTCAATCTCACCGATAGATTTTAAGGTGTGGGCAGAGTCGTTAAGAGTTCCGCAGGGGATATATAAAAGTTCAACATTTAATCCGCGCAAAGAGTTTAATGCGTTATTAAAAGTTCCGTCCCCCCCGCAAACCGCAAGCGCGCTGTAACCTTTAGAGTGGGCGCGTATATCAAAATTATTATCGGTTTCGTTTATCCTAAGTTCGTCTACTTCGCCGTAAATCCCTTTAAGGGTTTCAAAAATTGCCTTGCTACACAAAACTTTTTTGGAATTACCGCTTTTGGTGTTTATAAGAAGTAAGCATTTTTGCATTTTTTAAGGGCATAGGTGTTTGGGCTACGGGCATAGGGCTGGAATTTTTTAATATTTCCACCATTGTGCGCTGTGCATTGTGCGCTGTGCGCTGAAAACTCTTTTATTCGTACAAATAGTATATTCCCCAACTGTGGTTGTTACAACGGTTTTTGTTTTTTAGTAGAAGAAGTTTGAGGTTTTTTGGTTTGTTTTTCGGCAGTTGTGTCGGCTTTTTCGGCAGTTGCGTTTGGTTTTGCCGTGGCTACCTTTGGTTTTGCTTTCGGGGTTGCCTTAGTTTCTACCACTTTTTCCACTGCTTTTTCTTTGGGCTTATTTTCCTTTGGGCTACTTTCCACTGCCTTTTCAGCAACCTGTTTTTCCTTTAAGCCGTTTTCAACCGCCTTTTCAGTGGCAACGGCGGGGGTTTTTGTTTTGGTAAGTGCTTTCTTTATCTTTTCAGTGGCATTGCAGATTATGGCAGGCTTTTTGTGCGGTGCTTTTTCTGCCGTTTTAGCCACGGCAATAGATTCGCTTGCTATCGGTTCACTAACAGCAGGGGTTACGGGGGCAATTACTAAAGGGGTGATTTCCTCAGCAGGCGAATCCGCGCTAACTTGGGGTTCGGTTAAGGGGGTTTCGCTGTTTTCGGATTCAGTTAAAGAAGCAGTCGGTTCGGTTGCTATGGATACCGATTGGGTTTTCTTTTTGAAAATTGTGGTAAAAGATTCCTTTTCCACATCTTCTTTAGAGTGCGCAAGATCAGGTTCTTCCCTATACTTTCTTGCCAAGCGGTAGCGGAAGAATTCGGGAACATTAAACTCAAGTAGCCTTAGTAAAAACATTGCGTCTTGATTTTGGCGCATAACATTGCCACGCACCTTGCTTTCCGTATCGGATAGCCTTTTTAAGCCCACGCGTTGAGAATCAAGCTGATTTATGGCATTTTGCAGGCGGGCAATCGTTTCGCTGAATATGAAGAAACTGCTGATTATTAAAGTGATAACCGCCAAAGAGGGCAATAACATATTTGTTAAAGTGTTAATAAAGTTATCGTCAAACAGCACGGCGGTAAAGAAAATCACGAGGATAAAACTTATCCAAATGAGGTAAAAGAAGTTTTTAACATAGGACATTAAGCGGTATTCTTCCTTTAAAATCCTATGTTGGTTGTCAATTCCTGCCACCGCGCTTGAGGCTTCTTCGGGGGTTTTAAAATAGTAATTATAAAACCTTTCGGGGTGCTTTTTCATTTTGAGTGCCATTGCTTCAATGTCGCTTGGATTTATGTTCATAAGCATGGTGCGGTTAAGCGCAATGTCATAAACATAGCAATCGTAGCGTTCTTTTAAATTCACGGCAAGGCGGTTAGAACGGCGCAAAAACACATTTAAAAAGATTTGGGTAATAATAAAAACCACAGAAGTTATATTAATCCAACGCGAAATTTCCGCCTGCGTTTGAAAAATATTGCGCGCTTCAGGCGCAATTTCCACCAAATATCTGTTCAATATACCCACAATGCACAGCACCACGGAAAAGAATACGATAAAATACTGAACAAGCCTATAATTCCTTGCGCAGTATTTAGATGCCTTTAAATAATTTAGTGCCTCGTGGTGATTTTGCCTTTCAAACATTGAAGTCCCTCTTCTTTTGCGTTCTTAATTTTAATTATACCATAGTTTTAAAAATCGTGCGAATCCAAATCTAAGCCTTTTTAATCATTCGTTAGCTTTTTTTATTAAAATGATTCGTTTAGTAAAAAATCTATAGCATTGATTATTCGTATGCCATTGTATGTGTTTCCTGCCGAATAGTCGTCTAATGTTATTAAGAATTTTGGGAAATGATCTTTTATGTTATTCAACGATTCAAGTTCGCGTTCTAATGTTTTAGGGTCTAACAAGCTGGTTGCAACTTGATAATACTCTATACCTTTGCTGTTCTCACAAACGAAGTCAACTTCTTTTGCATCAACTTTCCCAACACTAACCTTATATTCCCGTCTTAATAATTCTAAATAAATTATATTTTCTAAAAGATGCCCTGTGTCCGTCTCTTTATTTGCAAGAAGCATATTCCTCATGCCAGTATCCACGGCATAATACTTTGCGTTTTGAGTTAAATGCCTTTTGCCTTTTATGTCATATCGGTTTACTTCATAAATAATAAAGCTTTCTTTTAGCAGGCTTATATAGCGTTCAACCGTGTTGTAACTTATTTCTTTATTATTTTTAAGGCTTGAGGATAGCGTATTAGAAATGTTTAAAAGAGACACTTCACTGCCCACACTATGGAACAAAAACTTTGTTATTTTTGTTAATATATTTTCTTGAATTGATTTTCCCCTTGCGAGAATGTCCTTACGAATGATTGCACTGAAAACATCATCTAAGTAGTCTTGGGTGTCTTTTGGGGAATGAAGCCGTAATGTCTGCGGGAAAGCCCCATGCTTCATATATGTGTTAAATCTTTCTTTAACCGTAACACCTTCCCCATATCCAATCGGATAAGTCAGTGGATAAACATTACCCTTCACTGGTGGTTTTAGTTGCACATATTCCTTGAAAGACAACGGCAAAACATGGATTGTTATACATCTGCCAGTAAGCAATGTTGATAGTTCGCTTGAAAGCAGTGAAGCATTTGAACCCGTTACATAAATATCAACTTTATCTTTAGTGCGAAGACTATTGATTGTTTTTTGAAATTCAGGCACTATTTGTAACTCATCAAGGAAGATATAAGTCCAGCCGTTTTTGCATAACTTTCCAGCTATATAATCGTGCAATCTTTTGTAATCAGCTAATTCTTCGTTTTCAAGTTTCTCAAAATTAAGGGAAATTATTTGTTCTTCCTTAACCCCGTCTTCTTTTAGGTAGTCTTGAAATTGTTCCATCAAAACAGATTTACCAGAACGGCGAATGCCAGTGATAACCTTTATTAAGTTCTGCTCCTTGAACCTCTTCATTTTTTCAAGGTAGTTTTTACGAATTACATAGTTTTCCATGTACATTCCTCCATGCAATATCTTAGCATATAGTTTAAATTATAGCAAGCAAGTTTTCAAATGAAATGAAAAAATTATGTAAAATTATGCAATTCTTTCAGATTTACTTTCCGCGTTTTCCGTGTTGCGCGCGTGGCTAAAACATATTGTTGATCGTTTCGTTAATAACTTCAAACCCAAAGCCCTTGCCTGCAAGGTGGCGGAAAAGTTTTTCTTTTATCTTCGGATCGCTTTCCTTATTCTTTAAAAACTTCTCTGCAAGATTTTTAACGGCGGATTTCTCATTTATTTCGGAATCCTGATAGGAAAGCAAAATAACTTCGCTTGGCACGCCTCTTTGAATAAGTTCTTGCTTTATTTTGTAAAAACCCTTTAGCGAACTGCGGGACAAAAAATAATTCTTGCAGTAATTTAAATCGTTAATATATCCGTAATCTTTGGCGATAGTTATAGCCTTAGAAGTTTCCTCACGGCTAAAACCCTTTTTGGCAAGTTTTTCGCTTGCCTCGCATTCGGTTAAAGCCTTCTTTGAAAGCTGTGCAAAAAGATAGGATTTTGCATTTAATTCACCGCTTTGCATGGATAATAAGTTTTAACTAATTAAGGTGCATTACCCAACCGAATTTATCTTCCTTAATTCCGCATTGAATTCCTGTAAGTTCGTCATAAAGCCAAGAGGAAATTTCACCCATTTCATTATTTCCGATAACAAGATCTTTTCCTTGATAGCCAAGTGTTCCCACGGGGGAAATTACGGCGGCAGTGCCTGTGCCGAATGCTTCGGTTAATGCGCCCGAATTTATGCCCTTTGCCACTTTTTTAATGCTTATTCTCGTTTCCTCAACCTTAATGCCCTTTGCAGTTAAAAGTTTTATTGCGGAATCCCTTGTTATCCCCGGCAAGATTGAACCAACCAAAGAGGGCGTTTTCACCTTGCCTTTTTCCACAAAGAACATATTCATAGAACCCACTTCTTCCACAAAAAGGTGTTCGCTGGAATCAAGCCACATAACTTGATCGTAACCTTTTGCCTTGGCAAGATTGCCCGCAAAGAGGCTTGCGGCGTAATTGCCTATGCACTTGGCTTCGCCTGTACCGCCGATAGAGGCACGCACAAAATGTTCTTCAACCAAGATTCTTGTGGGTTTCAAACCGCCTGCGTAATAGCTACCCACAGGTGAAAGGATTATCGCAAAGCGGTAATTTGACGCCGAAGCCACACCAAGCACATTATCGGTGGCGAAGATAAAAGGGCGGATATATAAGGATCTGCCACCGCCCTCAGGAATCCAATCTTCTTCTAATTTAATCAATTCAATTAAAGAATTAAGCACCAAATCCACATCAATTTCAGGAATGCAAAGGCGGTTAGCGGATTTATTCATGCGCACAAAATTATCCCGCGGGCGGAAAAGCGTAACTTTTCCATTATTTTTATAAGCCTTAAGCCCCTCAAAAATCCCTTGCCCGTAATGCAAGGACGAAGTGGCAGGGTTAAGTTCAAACGCGCCGTAAGGCATAATTTCAGGCTCTTGCCACGCACCGTTCTTATAATCCATAACCAACATATGGTCTGAAAAATATTTGCAAAATCCAAGTGCGCCGAAATCAGGCTTTTCTTTTTTAATTTTTGTTAAAGTTGTTTTCATAATTTAATCCTTATATTGAGGGTGCAGGTTGCAGGTTGCAGGTTGCAGGGTTGGAATCTAAATATCATTATTAATTAATCCATAATTCTGAATTCTGAATTCTTAATTCTGAATTAATCCTTGGGTTCGTACTTATTATATCATTCCCCCGCACTGCTTGCTACTTTCTAATCACCTTAAAATGAATTTTTTTGCCTTTGTGCAGGATAAAGCGTTCCTTGTTTGTTTCGCCGTCTATTGAGGAAATTTTATCTTCGTCTATCTTAATGCCACCGCCCTCAATTAACCGCTTTGCCTCTGCCTTAGAGGAAGCCTGCTTTAATTCAATAAGTATATCCACCACTTTGGTTATGCTTTTTGAAATCTCAACCGTGGGCATTTCGCCCTCACCGCCGAATGCGCCTTTTGCTTCGGCAAGGGCTTTTTCAGCTTCTGTTTCACCGTGGACAAGTTTTGTAACTTCATAGGCAAGTTTTTCTTTGGCGAGGTTAATTCTTTCGTCTTTAAATGCGGTTAATTCCGCGATTTCTTTAAGCGGTAAAAAGGTTAAAAACTTTAAGCAAGGTTCAACATCGGGATCGTTTACATTTCTGAAGTATTGAAAAAATTCATAGGGTGTAGTCTTTTCCCTGTCAAGCCAAAGCGCGCCTTTTTGGGTTTTGCCCATTTTTTGCCCCTCAGAAGTGGTTAAAAGTGAAAAAGTTACCGCAAAAGCAGGTTCTCTTTCCTTGCGCCTAATCAAATCCGCACCTGCAAGGATATTTGACCATTGATCGTCCCCCCCGCATTGAAGCCTCACGCCGTACTTTTTAAAAAGCACCAAAAAGTCGTAAGCCTGCATAAGCATATAGTTAAATTCCATAAAACTTAAACCTTTTTCAAGGCGCGCCTTAAAGCATTCCGCGCTAAGCATTTTGTTTACGGAAAATTGAGAACCGATTTCACGCAGGAAATCCACATAATTCAGATTCAAAAGCCAATCCGCATTATTAACCATTACCGCGCCGTTTTTGCCCTCAAACGAAAAGAACTTTTCCATTTGCTTCCTAAAGCAGGCGATATTGTGTTCGGTGGTTTCTTTTGTTAAAAGCCCCCTCATATCGTTCTTGCCCGAAGGATCGCCGATCATGCCTGTGCCACCGCCAAGAAGCACGAAAGGTTTATGCCCCGCGCGTTGCATATGCGCCATTGCCATAAGCACCAAAAAATGCCCCACATGAAGGCTGTCCGCAGTGGGATCAAACCCCACATAAAAACTTACGCTTTCCTTATTAAAAAGTTCGTAAAGTTCATTTTCATAAACTGTTTGCTTAATAAATCCTCTTTCTTTAAGCGTGTCAAGTACATTTTTCATAATAGTTAGTTCCTTTTTATATGTCAATATTTAAATTGAGAGTTGCTTTTTTCTGAACGCAATAACCGTGTAAACGAATGCAATCGCACTAATTGCAAGGTAAATCAATAAATAAACCCACCAAAGAGGGAAGTTCCCTTCGGCAAGTTTCGCCGAATCAACCCAACCGAAAGGGGCAAGCCATTTAAAGAATTTTATATAACTGCCAAGCATCATAAGCACGGCGAACGCAATCGGAATTCCCGAAAGAAGCGTGCTTCCTTGCTTTGTGCCTGCGAATACCGCGCTGAACGCAAAGCTAATCATGGCTACGGAAAGCGAACATAAAAAGGTTACAATATGCACCACAGTCCACCAACCGAAATTAAAGCTACCGTAAGTTAAAAGGCAGATGGCAGACACAGCCCAAACAATAAGGTAAAGCGCGAAAACAGACGAAATCAGCCAAACCGCACTTGTGATAATAAATTTAGTTCGGCTTACGCCTGCGGTTAAATATCCCGTGATAGAGGAATTATCCACAAGTTTATGCACCAGCCTGCCTGCCATAATCACATAATAAACCATGATAAAAATGTACATTATCATGCCTTGAAACACTGAGGAAGTTATGGAAACGGCAATGTCAATATCCGCGATTAGCTTTTGATTTACGCCCATATTTAAAAAATCCATAGACGAAATCATCATTTCACTCGTAGCCATAAGCGCGATTGCAGACATATAAAATATGTTAAGCACGGCAAAGATTAGCAAAATCTTCCAATTCTTCTTAAATAAAACTATAAAAAGCGGTAAACTCATGCGTTACCCCCGTTTGCTTGGTAAAGATTTAAAAATGCGTCCTCAAGAGTTTGTTCTTTTATCCTTATGCCGATAATCGTGTGCTTGCTAAGTTCTTTAATAAAAGAATCCGCGTGCGAAGAAGCAATGCTAAATTCGCATTCGCTTTCGCTAAGATTCGTTTTTACCGCACCGCTTATATTAATTTTTTCGGCATTTTCCGCGGATACCACAAAGGTTTGAGTTTGGCTTTTTTTAAGATTTTCCACTGTGTCCTGCGTGGCAATGCGCCCGTCTTTAATAAAAATCACCCTTAAGCAAGTTTTTTCCACTTCCTCAAATATGTGGCTACTTATTAAAAAGGTTTTACCTTTTGCCTTTTCTTCAAGCACGAGGCTTATAAACTTTTGTTGCATAAGGGGATCAAGCCCGCTTGTGGGTTCGTCTAAAATATAAAGGCTTGGATCGTGCATAAAAGCGGAAACGAGGGCAGTTTTTTGCTTCATGCCCTTACTCATTTTCTTAATCTTTTTTGAGGCGTCAAATTCAAAATATTTGATTAGTTCGTTCATGCGTGAAAGATCTTTTTGCCCCCGTTCTTTTTGAAGGTAATTAAGATATTCAAGCCCCGTCATATCCTCAGGGAAAGAGGGTTCGCCTGCAATAAAACCAATGCCAAGCATATTCTTTGGCGCGTGCAAAAAGCACTCTCTGCCGAATAATGTGCATTCGCCTTTTTGCCCCTTCATAAAGCCAAGCAAGCACCTTATCGTGGTGGTTTTGCCTGCGCCGTTAGCGCCCAAAAAACCCACGGCTTCACCTGCGTTAACCACAAAATCAATATCAAAGATTCCTGCGTTTCCGCTTGGATATTTCATTGTGAGGTTTTTAACGCTAATCATATTCTTTAATCACTTCCGAAAGTATTTTTATGCCGTCCTCAATTTGCTGAAGCGTTGCGTTGCTAAAGTTTAGCCTAAAGGTGTTTTTGGTGTTTCCGTTTGCGTAAAATGATTCCCCCGGCACAAATGCAACTTTGCGTTCCACTGCACGCTTAAATAGCTTTGAGGTATCAAAACTATCTGGTAAGGTTACCCAAATGAACAATCCGCCGTCTGGGCGCGTATATTTTGCGTAAGGCGGAAAGTGCTTTTCAATGGCGGAAAGCATAGCGTAAAATTTTTCCTTGTACATAGGAATGTTCTTTTCAAGCGCGGGATTTAAGAGGTTTTTTTCAAGATATTTTGCTACAGTGGCTTGGCTTAAAAGCGCGGTATGCACATCTGTAGCCTGCTTGCCGATAACCATTTTTGCAATAACCTTTTTATCCGCAACCGCCAAGCCCACCCTCATTCCGGGGCTGATAATTTTTGAAAACGAGGCAAGGTAAATCACATTTCCTGCCGTGTCGTAAGATTTAATCGCAGGCAGGTGTTCACCCTTAAATCTCAATTCCGCATAGGGGTTATCTTCCAAAAGAATCACGCCGTACTTGGCGGTAATCCTTGCAATTTCTTTTCTGTTTTCCGTGCTAAGCGTGTTGCCCGTGGGGTTTGCAAATGTAGGCACAAGGTAAAAAACCTTTGGATTATGCTTTTTAATTTTCGCTTCTAAATCCGCCAAATCAATGCCGTTCTCATCGCTTTTTACGCCCACGGCAACGCCTTCATAGCTTTTCAAAATGTGCAGTACCGCAAGGTAAGTGGGTTCTTCCACAAGCATTACATCGCCCTTATTGATAAATGCTTTTAAGGTTAAATCAATGCCTTGTTGCCCACCGCTGATTGCCATGATTTCGTCCTCAGCAATATCCTTTATGCCAAACCTTTCTGCGTACTTAATCCCCTCATTTAAAAAGGGGGCGTAACCTGCCGTTGCGCCGTACTGCAAAAGGCTAACCGCGCTTTCCTGAGATAAAAGTTCGTTTAAAATCTCTTTAATCTCACCTTTGGGCAAAGCCAAGCCCGCAGGCAATCCGCCTGCAAACGATATTATCCCCGGTTGCGATAGCAATTTAAAAATTTCCCTAATCGCATTACCCTCAAGATTTTTCAATTTGTCGCTAAAAATATAATCCATGATAGGAATGATTATAGCAAAAATTTTTAAAAGTCGCAAACAAGTTTGCCTATGAAGTCGGTTGCGACTTGTGAAGTGCGCCTATGGCGCGTGAAGTCGGCTTCGCCTTGTGAAGACGCAAACAAGTTTGCTTGTGAAGTCGTTCGTCTATCGTTCACTTGTGAAGTGTTGCTACGCAACATGGCGGAATGTTTAGACATAATTATCCATAATAAGGCGAAGCCGTCTTCACAAGCGTTAGCGTCTTCACAAGCGTAGCGACTTCACGCGCCAAAGGCGCACTTCATTACTCATAAGCCGTGCTTCTTTAGCAAATTATACAGTTTTTCATTATTCAGCACATAACTTGCGTGGTTTTCGCCGTTCACTATCACAAGTTTGCAGTTTTCCGCATTATCTGCCAC
>Ga0123356_10000573_pt1 | contig 40859 bp, 42 predicted proteins | sample TergutEmb28metaG_2_FD_92546 | JGI IMG/M metagenome (GOLD analysis project Ga0123356, IMG submission 92546) | Embiratermes neotenicus P3 segment gut microbial communities from Petit-Saut dam, French Guiana - Emb289 P3 | ecosystem: Host-associated > Arthropoda: Insects > Digestive system > Gut ...
AAAAATAGATGTATTTTTGGAAGAAGGATCTGTTTGGCTTCCGCAATCTTCTATTGCACGATTGTATCAAACGACACCTCAAAATATCATTATGCATACAAAAAAATATATAATGATAAGGAGTTGGACGAAAATTCAACTTGTAAGCAATCCTTACAAGTTCAAATAGAAGGTAATCGCTCGATTATGTGAAGGATTAGTAAAAATTCAATTATATAATTCAAAAACAATGCTTTTGAGAAAGATAGACAAAACACTTGGTAATATAAAGAATGCAAGAGACATATTTACACATTCCTCGTCAGAAGAAACATATGGATTAGATTCAATTGAACTTTTTGATATAGCTGTTTTGTATAAATATTTATATAGAATTAATGTCCTGTTAAAGCTTGGAATAGAAAAAGAAATATTAATTAAACGGCTGAGTCATTGCCGTACTTTTACATTCTATCTTGAGAGATATTTCAATACAGAGCTTATGAGTATAGATGATAAGTACTTATTGCCATCTGATTATGATAGTAAAATGTGGCTTTTTTCAAATAGGATGAAGGAAAAGAACAAACTTGATTAATTTAATAGTTGCTAAAGTGATTAAGAGTTAAGACAGAGACTGCCGCCTTGCCTTAACTCATGCACAATTATAATGATTGTTCCGTCGTCAAGGTCGAAGAGTATTTTCTTGCGAAAATCTTCCTTCTTCCCCTGACGAGGCAGGTTTGGCAGCACATATAGCAAAAAGAAAAATCAACGGATTGAGTATGCTCAATCCGCTGACTCCTTGAAAATGCTTAGTTTTAACCAAACCACAAATCCGAACGTGTCACCAATTCTTACGATGGTGCGGTTCGGATTATTCGGTTTTGGTACCGCTGGCCGGAATTGAACCGGCACGATGTTGCCATCGAGGGATTTTAAGTCCCTTGTGTCTACCTATTCCACCACAGCGGCATATACGAGCAGACAGAATTATACCAGTAAAAAGATAAGAATGGAATCCTTTTTACTAAATTATATTTACACAACTGAAAAATAACTAAAAAAATAATTCTTGACATTCTAATAATATAGTGATATATTTTCGCAAAATAACACAGGAGGGGTTTAAGTGAGACAAAGTAAAGCAATAGTTAATAACTGGCAATGGCGTGTTTCTATGTGTTTCACTGAACCACGTGTTGTTTAAGTTGACATTATAACTTTGACTATGACGTGTCGGTGAAACGCCGGCACGTTTTTTTGTGCGAAAGTACAAAATAGTAAATAATGGTGGCGACCTACGTGAAAGGAAAGAAGAAATGAGAAAAGTAGCGGCTATAATAGTCACAATAACCCTGAGTGTAATGTGTCTGATAGGATGTACAGGGGGAAATCAACCCGGGGACGATGGTAATTTAAGGATAGGCATTATCCAATTTGCACCTCACCCGTCACTTGATAATTGTCGCGAAGGATTTATCGAAGGTTTAAAAGCTCTGGGCTTTACCGATGATAATGTTGTGTTTGACTATCAAAACGCAAACGCCGATATGAACCTGGCAAATACAATTGCGCAAAAGATGGTTGCCGATAAATGCGACCTGATTGTAGGAATTGCAACACCGGCAGCACAAGCAGCATTTAATGCAACAGAAGAAACTGACATACCTGTAGTTTTTATAGCAGTATCCGACCCTGTTGGAGCGGGACTTTCAGGTCATGAGAATGTAACGGGCGTAAGCGATGTATTGCAAGTACACGAGCAAATCGCCTTAGTAAAAGCACTAATACCGGATGCAAAAACAGTTGGCGTTATTTACAACACAGGTGAAGTGAATTCGGTGAAGCAAGTAGCAATGCTTGAAGAGGCCGCGGTTAGCGAAGGGTTTTCTTTTGAAACAGCAACTGTCACGGGAGTCTCCGATGTTAATCTTGCACTTGAGAGCTTGCTGACCAAAATTGATGTTCTAATAAACGTGTTAGATAATACAGTTGTAAGTGCTATGGCAACAATAGCAGACAAATGTAGCGAAAGAGGAATCGCAATAATAGGCTCGGAAGAAGAGCAAGTCCATAATGGAGCACTTGCAAGCAGCGGATTTGATTATTTTGACGTAGGAGCACAAAGTGCAGGGCTTGCAGCAAGGATGTTTAATAATGAAAGAAACATTCCCTTCGAGCTGGTAAAGGAAACACAAGTCGTGATAAACGAAACAGTTGCTGCTGCATTAAACGTTACGATACCAACGGAAATAGCCGATTCAGCAAGCTTTGTAAACTAGAGTAACAGATAAAAGAGCGGATGGTCTAAAATGGATTTTGTAATAAATATACTGCAACAAGGCTTGATATACGGGTTTATAGCTCTGGGTGTTTATATATCGTATAAAATACTCGATTTCCCCGATTTAACGGTGGACGGTTCATATGCACTCGGAGCATCTGTTGCCGCGATCTTAATAATAAACGGAGTCAACCCGTGGCTCGCCTGTGTCATATCACTACTTTGCGGCTGCATTGCAGGAATTATCACCGGAGTATTACATGTATATGGAAGAATAACCAACTTGTTATGCGGAATTATTACAATGACGGCACTTTACTCGGTAAACATTTTTGTCATGGGAATGCCGAACAGGTCATTAGCAGGACAGGCGAATATATTCAGAGGTGAATGGTTAAACCTGATTCCGAATACCGCAGTCGCTCGCTTGCTTCTGATTGCGGTGATGGTTACAATAATCAAGATTATTCTCGATTGGTTTTTTACAACGAAACGAGGCATGTTGATTCGGGCGGTTGGGAGTAATCCACAGTTAGTTACATCGATTGGCGGAGATATTGGAGTAAATAAGATAATAGGCTTATCAATATCGAATGGATTGGTCGCTTTTGCCGGTTCGCTAATGGCACAGCTTCAAAACTTTTCCGATGTTGGAATGAGCAGCGGAGTAATAATTCTTGGACTTACCGCAGTCATAATGGGAGTGACAATATCAAAAACGGTCAAAATCATAACAGGCTCAACGGCAGCAATAGTTGGTGCGGTAATATATCAAGCTGTAATCGGAACAGCATTGTTTTTAGGAATGCCGACAACATTTTTAAGACTGACAATGGCATCCCTGCTGGTTGTAATTCTTATATCCGGAAGATTTAAGAAGGGGAGTGAGATGCTATGATTGAGCTAAAGAACATAAGCCATACATTTGGCAAAAACACTCTCTACCATTTAGAACTATTTAATAATCTTTCGCTTGAGATTGAAGACGGTGATTTCATTTCCTTAATTGGCAGTAACGGGGCAGGAAAGTCAACAATACTCAATATGCTCGCAGGAGCGTTTACACCGGACAGCGGCGAAATTATACTCGATAACAAAAACATAACACGCCAAAAAGAGTATGTACGTGCAAAGTATATTGGCAGAGTTTTCCAAGACCCAAAAATAGGAACATGCTCTGATATGAGTATTCGGGAAAATTTATCGATTGCATTTAATAAAACAAAAAGCTTTAATCTTTCACGCGGCGTAGAGCACAAAAATGAAACGTTTTTTACGGAAAATTTGGAAGCATTCAAAATGGGACTTGAGGAGTTTATAAATACAGGTGCCGGGCTTTTATCAGGCGGACAAAGACAAGCACTGTCACTTCTTATGGCGACAATTACTGAGCCAAAGCTTCTGTTGCTCGACGAACATACAGCCGCACTTGACCCGGTAACATCGAAAACTGTTATGGAAAGAACAAAGGAAATTGTAAAATCAAAAAAAATAACCACATTAATGGTCACGCACAATCTAAATTACGCAATCGAGTACGGAAACAGATTAATATTACTGCATAAAGGAGATGTTTTGCTCGATGTAAAAGGAGAAGAAAAAGCAAATCTTACCAAGCAAAAGCTGCTCGAAATGTTTATAAGCTCCGTTCCTGATGATGCACTTAGTGATATTATGGCTTTCGGGTAAACGCTGATTAAACAACACACGCGGATATACACAACATAATATGAAAAGGAGAAAGAAAATGTCAAAGAACCAAATTCCATACAAGGTTTACCTAACAGAAGATGAGATACCAAAAGCATGGTATAACATTCGTGCCGACATGAAGACCGACCATCGCCCGATACTTCATCCCGGCACACTGGAGCCGATGACTGCTGAAGAACTATCGCCTGTGTTTTGCGAAGAACTGGTTAAACAGGAACTTAATGACAAGGACAGGTACATTGAAATTCCCGAACCAATCCGCAATTTCTATAAGATGTACAGACCTTCACCGCTTGTTCGTGCTTATTGTCTGGAGCAAGAGTTAAAAACTCCTGCTAAAATCTATTACAAATACGAAGGCGGAAACACATCCGGAAGCCACAAGCTAAACTCAGCCATTGCTCAGGCTTACTATGCAAAGGAGCAGGGTCTAAAGGGTGTAACAACAGAAACAGGAGCAGGGCAGTGGGGAACAGCAATGTCAATGGCATGCGGTCATTTCGGTCTCGACCTGAAGGTGTTTATGGTAAAAATTTCGGCAATGCAAAAGCCATACCGTAAAACAGTTATGGAAACATTTAACGCAAAAGTAACACCGTCACCGTCGGATACAACCAATATTGGTCGAAAAATGCTTGAGCTTGACCCCGAAAGCGGCGGCAGCTTGGGAACGGCTATATCCGAAGCCGTTGAGGTAGCCGTTACAAGCGAAGGCTATAGATACACACTCGGTAGTGTCTTAAATCAAGTGTTGCTTCACCAATCCATAATCGGACAGGAAGCAAAAGCAGCATTTGAGAAAATCGGTGAGTATCCCGATATAGTTATAGGGTGCGCAGGCGGTGGCTCAAATCTTGGCGGATTAATGTCATCATTTATGGCAGATAAGCTTGCAGGAAAAACAGCACCATACTTTATCGCTGTTGAGCCGGCATCCTGTCCGTCTCTCACACGCGGAAAATTCGCATACGATTTCTGCGACACAGGAATGGTTACACCACTTGCAAAAATGTACACATTGGGTGCGACATACAAACCGTCATCAAACCACGCGGGCGGACTCCGATATCACGGTATGGCACCGATTCTATCGCAGCTCTATCATGATAAGTTTATTGATGAAGCCAGAGCAATAGTGCAAAGTGATGTCTTTGAAGCGGCAACCACCTTTGCAAGAGTTGAAGGCAATCTGCCTGCTCCGGAATCAGCACATGCAATCCGTGCCGCAATCGATGAAGCAATTAAGTGCAGAGAAACCGGCGAAGCAAAAACAATCCTCTTCGGACTATCCGGCACCGGATACTTCGATTTAGGTGCATACGCACAATACAATGACGGCACAATGACTGACCATATCCCAACAGACGAAGAACTGGAACTCGGCTTCTCAGCAATCCCAAAAGTTGACCAATAAAAAGTGCCGGTGGACACAATGTCCACCGGCACTTTTTTTATCACTAGAATTCAATTCCAAGACTTGACATCAGCTTGCCGAGCGAGGGCATATCAGGCAGCAACAACACGTTTGCACTTGTTGTTTTGCCTTTAATATCAAGCTCATTTTTCATAAGAAGCAAAGAATCGCCAACATCGGCATAAGATATGGAAGGAACACTCATAATGGAAGCAAGCATATCCAGTGTAATTTCCGGCGGTGAAATGTCAATTACCATGTCTGTCATTTCAGCAACTGCCGTGACAAAAGAACCTGCCATTATATTAGAACACTCCATAATAACAGACTCACCCATCTCATCTATTTCTTCATGACTCTTAATATCTGTTCCCATTAGCATATTAACCAGATCGCATACGACATCAATAGGAAGAAGGAACATAATCATGCCTTGGATATCTTCTGAGAGGAAGAGAAGTGTTCCCATCATAATAGTTTCGGGACCTCCGAGAATCTCAATCGCTTCATTAAAACCTTTAATGCTTATATCCGGGATTTTAATATCAACCGGCTCACCAATCATTCGAGAAAGTGAAGAAGCTGCATTACCCGAGCCGATATTGGCAATTTCCTGCAATACATCCAAGTGGATTTCATTAATCTTGTCTAAAGCCATTAGAGATACCTCCGCTGTTTTGATAAAATAAATCTTCAGTTCTGAGTAGTAATTGTAACACAGTAAAATGACACTTTCAAGAAAAAATGAAAAAACTTACGGCTATATGAATAGTTGCACTAAACATGACGGTTTGGTATTATCGTGTGACAGAGAATGTAGAGAAGAAAACATAAGGGATAACAGCATAAGACGAGGATAATAATGGAAAGAGCTGAAAAAAAGCATAATAAACAATCTATTCGTGCACTTCTTGATTCAAACGGAATAAAAGCATCAAAATCATTGGGACAAAACTTTCTTGTAGATTCAAATATACCGGAAAAAATTGTGAAGCTTTCCGGAATTGATAAATCCTGTACTGTTCTTGAAGTAGGTCCCGGCTTGGGTGCGTTAACAGCAGAGCTCGGCAGGGCAGCAGGTTATGTAACCGCTGTGGAGCTTGATAAGCGTTTTGTCCCGATTTTGCAAGACATGTTCAAGGAGCAGAAGAATGTAAGCATAATTCAAGGTGATATATTAAAGCTAAATATCAAAGACCTGCTTAAAGATAGAACCGATGAACCCATCCGGCATGTCTGTGCAAATCTTCCATATAATATAACCACGCCGGCAATAACTGCGTTTATTGAAGCAGAAATGTTTACCTCAATTACTGTAATGATTCAAAAGGAAGTTGCAGAGCGAATATGTGCAAAACCCGGAACATCAGAATACGGAGCGTTTACCGTATATGCAAACTATCATTCTAAGCCCGAAATCCTATTTGACGTATCACCGGAATGCTTTTCTCCTCGCCCGAAGGTTACATCCTCGGTAGTCAAGATGGAGTTAAGGACAGAGCAGCTACTGCAAAAAAACGATGAAAAAATGTTCTTTAAAATCGTAAGAGCGGCATTCGGTCAACGAAGAAAAACATTAGTTAATGCATTATATGCAGTGTTTGAAAAAACACACACAAAGGAGCTAATTGAAAAGGCTGTTATAAGCAGCGGCTTTGACCCGCGTGTTCGTGGTGAGGTATTAGGTATTGAGGACTTCGCTTCGCTCTCACAACTGTTGTGACAACTACTGTCATAGTTTACAAAAAAACGAGACATGAATAATTGTAAATATATTGTAACTAATTGTAAATAATTGTTGACAAATTCAAGGAAATATAGTAGATTACAGGTTACCGAACCCTTTTACCAGCGACTATTTTGAAAGGAATGGACTTAAAATGGCTATAATTAACAGCATCAAGTGTGCAAGATGTGACCGTAAGTATTCGGGACTTCGTAGCCGTTGTCCGTTTTGCGGAGCCCGTCGTACAGGTGCCGGAAAGTACTCGGATGATTCAACTAATATAAATACAAAAATGCTGATAAGTGTCCTTATTATGTCAGTATTTACAATAGCTGCAGGAGTATTATTCTTTACCACACCGGTAGAAGCGGAAGCCGGCTCCCTAGGCCCCCAAAATACTCCGTCACTATCTAATCTCGAAGATGATATAAACTACCAAACAAGCCTTACAACTCCACCGCCACCGGAAACACCACCACCGGAAACGCCCGGACCTGAAAAAATAACAGGTATTGAGGTTTTAAACGAATGGGGAAATAACCGTTTTGATATTTCACTTGATGCGAGAGAGAAGGCAGATCTTAAAGTAGTGGTTGCTCCTGAGGGAGTTGTGGAATATAATAATATGGTTATAACTTGGGAAAGCAGTGATTCAGAGAAAATTGCGGTTTCTCCGATGATGGTCGACGGCAGATACTGGGAAGCAACTGTTGCAAATCTTGCCAGGTCAACCGGAACTGCAACTGTTACAATTACAATTGGAGACCCCGATAACGGCGGTTGGACTCAAGATGTTATAATTCGTTATAAGGGTTAGTAATCATACGAAAGGAATAGAGCTGCGATGGCTATAATAAATGAAATCAAATGTGCAAGATGTGACCGCAAGTACTCAGGTGTACGCAGCCGTTGTCCTTATTGCGGAGCACGTCGCATTGGTCGTGGTAAATATTCCGAGGATTCCGATAATGCAAAAGGAAAAATGCTGATTAGCGTATTAATAATGGCAGTATTTCTGGTCGCTTCCGGTATATTACTGTTTACAACCCCTGTTGATGCAATGGATGATGACGTCGACCCGGGTCCGTCATTGTTAGATCCGGATAATGACCCCGATACACCTTTCCTTGCACCTGAAACAATAATACCGGTAGAAACACCAACACCTGATCCAACACTTGAAAATCAACTCGAAATCGCTGCCCTAACTGTCACGTTTAGCGGGTCGATTTTGGGCGGTTCCGATAATAACTTTTCATTAAGGCGTGACGAAAAGCTCCCTATAAGAGCTACAGTTGAACCAATAACACTTGATTGGGATTTGCTGGATGTTAAATTTATCAGCAGCAATGATGAAGTGTTTACAGCAACGCCGGTAGTATTAGGCGTAGGCGGCGGTGTTTTAGGAGCCGAACTGTTGGGAGTTGGACCGGGGTCTGCAAGGCTTACGGTAGTAGCAACCTACGCAAATCAGGAACCGAAAGAATGGACTGTCACAGTTCACGGCAGGTAAAGCTTAATCCATATTCTTTATTAAAGCCTTATATAAAACATTTCTTGAGCAGCCGGTTTCATCGGCTGCTTTTTTTACTGCATCACGAGCAGACATACCGTCTTCAATAAAAGTCCCAGCAACTTTAATACCATCCTCAAGCCTGTTATCCGTCAGAGGCAAATCCTCGGAACCTTCAACAACCAGGACAAACTCACCACGCGGAGCATTGCTCTCAAAATGCTCTATTGCTTCGGATATAGACAATCTTAGAGTCTCCTCATACATTTTTGTCATCTCTCTTGATATTGAAATCTGCCTGTCGCCAAACGCATTCAATAAATCCGCCAAGGTTCGCAGAAGCTTATGAGGAGCCTCGTAAAATATCATCGTACGTTTTTCTGTTTTCAGCTCATCCAAATGCAAAAGGCGTTTCTTTTTTTCAACAGATAAAAAACCTTCAAAAGTAAAACGCCCTGTATCGAGCCCGGATAATGCAAGTGCGGAAACAGCCGCACAAGGTCCCGGTATAATAATCATCGTTATGCCGGAAGCAGCACACAGGCTTACCAGCTCCTGCCCGGGGTCACTGACAGCAGGAGTACCGGCATCCGTAACAAGTGCACAGCTCTCACCCTCAAGAATTCGCCTGACAATCTTCTCACCGCTGGCTCTGCTGTTATGCTTATAATAACTGACAAGAGGTTTCTTTATGCTCAAATGCTCAAGCAACCTTCCGGTTATACGAGTATCCTCGGCAGCAACAAAATCCACCTCCTGCAGCGTTTTCACTGCACGGGCGGATATATCCGAAAGATTACCGATAGGAGTAGCAACAAGATACAATGTACCGGATATTGTTTCTGACATAACTAATTTCCTTACAACAATGTCATTGCAGGCTTAACCCGCAATGACATCGTTTTTAATGCTTTTTAACCGTTATGACGAGATGGCATCCACGGGGCATGCACTGACACAAGCACCGCAGTCAATGCAAGCATCACTGATTTCATAATGAGCTGCACCCTCGGAAATCGCATCCACAGGACACTCAGAAACACAAGCACCGCAAGAACTACACTCACTGCTAATTGTATAAGCCATGATAATACCTCCAAAATGATAAATTCTTCAAAAATCATTCTACCATGAAATCAAAAAAATGCAACAAAAAAATGACACCAATCCACGCTGCACATCTAGTGGTGAAATAACCTCATGCCTGTAAATGCCATTACCATTTCGTATTTGTTGCAAACATCTATTACATTGTCGTCACGTATTGAACCGCCGGGCTGGGCGATGTATTTTACGCCTGAGCGTTTTGCTCTTTCAATGTTGTCGCCGAAGGGGAAGAACGCATCGCTTCCGAGTGCGACACCCTCGGCACCGAAAATCCATGCTGCTCTATCTTCCTGAGACAGCACAGCGGGACGCTCCGTAAACAAAGTCTGCCAAACACCGTCAGCGAGGACATCCTCGCAATCTTCCGATATATACACATCAATTGCATTGTCGCGTGTCGGGCGGGCAATGTCGATTCTGAAAGGCAGGGTAATAACGGAAGGATGATGTCTTAAGAACCAATTATCCGCCTTATTACCTGCCAGTCGGGTGCAGTGAATTCTGCTTTGCTGCCCTGCACCGATTCCGATTGCCTGCCCGCCAACTGTAAAGCAGACAGAGTTTGACTGAGTATATTTAAGTGTGATTAAAGCAATTATCAAATCACGCTTTGCGTTTTCGGGAAGATTTTTGTTTTTTGTTACAATTTCGGCTAAAAACTTAGAGTTTATTATCAGCTCATTTCGACCTTGCTCAAAGGTTATGCCATAAACATCCTTAAACTCGGAAATTTTCGGTTCATAATTAGGGTCGATTTTTACTATACTGTAACCACCCTTACGTTTCTTTTTTAAAACATCAAGTGCACTTTTTGTATATCCCGGTGCAATAACTCCGTCGGATACTTCGGGCGCAAGGGCAAGAGCAGTTTCCTCATCGCATATATCAGATAAAGCCGCCCAGTCTCCGTATGAGCAAACCCTGTCGGCACCTCGTGCTCTTACATAGGCACAAGCAAGAGGGGATAGCGGTACTCCCTCCGCGAAAAACACTCTTTCCTCAGTCTCACTGAGGGGCAGTCCGATAGCGGCTCCCGCAGGCGATACATGCTTAAAGGACGTTGCCGCCGGATATCCCGTTGCCTCATGAAGCTCGCGAACAAGTTGATATCCATTGAGAGCGTCAAGAAAATTAATATACCCGGGCTTTCCGTTTAAAACTTCAACGGGAAGCTTTTTACCTTTAATGAAAATTCTCGATGGCTTTTGATTGGGGTTGCAACCGTACTTCAGTTCAAGTTCCTTCATTTTACATCACCATGCTTATGCTTATTTATAATTAAATCATTTGATTCACCGGTTTCCAAATGCTGTTCTCTTGCGTATAACGACACCTTATTATCTCCGTCAAGAGCATTCCAAATTTCATATGCAAACGCTTCAAGACCGGCGGAATCTGCTATGTCCACAGCAATCGGCTCACCCTCAAAGGAAGGAAGCGGGTCACCGTCGGTTTTATATGTTGAAATAAAATGCCCGATACCACGTTGCAGACCTGAGAACTCATAAAAGTTGCGTTGACAAAACTCAGGGTCACCGTTCATGGTCTTAAGAATCGATAAAGCATACGCTCCGTTTTGCTCTAAAATCCCGGAAATTCTGGGAGTATAGTTAGGTGGGTCAGGTTCAAATTCACGAGTTCTTAAAGCAACGTTAAAGTTAAGATTGTCGGCAATAGTATCTGTCTGGTCACCGTTTGTCACAATAGTCCTCGCCTCCTGCACACGCACCGGATGATAAATAATAAGACTCGGGTCAGTAAGCTTTGTCGAATTAAATGCAGCAGTGCGTATTCCGTCGGAGGTTCTCTCAAAAACACGGTTGCGGCTGTTTTCGCTGCGTCCCATAATAAAATACACAATAAGCGAACGCTTGCCATCATGACTGCAGCCAATCAAAATTCCACGCCCGGGATACGAGTTCCCACATAGTATTTCCATAAAATCTCTTGCCATTTTCCCACACTCCGTCAGTGAATTTATACTTAGTATATATTACTTATATCGAGGTTGTAAATAGAATAGTAGTGTTATATAATACCGACAGAAAGGAATATACTATGGCAGATGTCTTTTTTTGCTCAGTTACAGAAAATAAATTACTCACCGAAGCAATATATTCCATTACTGTAAAAAGCAATGAAATAGCAAGTGAGTCAAAGCCCGGGCAGTTTCTGCATATCAAATGCGGTCACTCGCGTATATTACGTCGCCCGATAAGTATATGCGATGTAAATGGTGATAGTATAACCTTTATATTTGAAGTCAAAGGGGAAGGCACAAATTGGCTTTCAAAGCGAATGCCGGGTCAAAAGCTCGACATTATGGGACCATTAGGGAACGGCTTTGAAATACCCGACGATAAAATAATAATTATAGGCGGGGGAGTAGGAACACCACCAATGCTGTACGCCGCAAAAGCAGCAAAACAAAAAGCGACGGCTATCCTCGGATTTCGGGAAAAAAGCAGAGTTATTTTAACCGATGAGTTTGAGGCAGCTTGTGATGAGTTGTATATTACTACGGATGATGGCAGTGTCGGAATCCACGGAGCAGTTACAAAGCCGCTTGAGACTTTACTTAAAACAGGGAAGTACAAGGCAGTTATGTCCTGCGGACAACTTCTTATGCAAAAAGCAGTTGCAGATATGTGTGCCAAATATGGTATAAGCTCGCAGGTATCGCTTGAAGAACGCATGGGCTGCGGAGTCGGAGCCTGTCTCGTATGTGCCTGTGAAACAAAAGGAACTGACGGCAATTCAAAAATGAGCCGTGCCTGTCTGGAAGGACCCGTTTTCAACGCAAACGATGTAATATGGTAAGGAAAGACAAAGGAAGCAATAAATGAGTGAGCATTCCATCAACACAGAAGTCGAGTTTGTCGGCGTAAGGTTCAAAAACCCGATTGTAACAGCTTCGGGAACATTCGGCTTCGGCAGAGAGTACGGAGAGTTTTATAATCTCTCCGAGCTTGGCGGAATCTGCGTTAAGGGTCTGACAATAAAAGAAAGACCGGGTAACAAACCGCCCCGTATAGCCGAAGCCCCAATGGGAATGCTCAATAGTGTGGGGTTACAAAACCCCGGAGTCGACGCTTTTATTACAGACGAGCTGCCGTTTCTGCGTCAGCATGACACTGTTGTCATAGCAAATATATCAGGCAATACTGCCGACGAATATGCAATAATGACAGAAAAGCTGTCGGAAGCCGGGGTTGATATAATCGAGGTTAACGTATCATGTCCGAACGTAAAAGCGGGTGGTATGGCATTCGGAACCTCAGTCGAAGGTGTCACGGAAGTAACAAAAGCAGTAATGAAAAAAGCAAGCGTACCCGTAATGGTTAAGCTTTCACCAAATGTTACGGATATCGTATCGATTGCAAAAGCTGCAGAAGACTCCGGAACTAATGCAATATCGTTAATAAACACACTGCTTGCAATGAGAATAGATACAATAACCCGAAAGCCGATTTTGAATAACAATGTAGGCGGCTTGTCGGGACCTGCAGTATTTCCCGTTGCAGTCAGGATGATATGGCAGGTCGCTTCGGCAGTCAAAATACCCGTTCTCGGCATGGGCGGAGTGCAAACAGGAAAAGACGCAATAGAAATGCTGCTTGCAGGTGCCGATTTGATCGCAGTGGGAACAGCCTGCTTTGACGACCCGTATACACCCGTTAAAATAATCAGCGAAATCAAAGAATATATGAAGGATAATTCAATAAGCAAGGTTAGTGAATTAACCGGGAAGGTTGTTATAAATTGACAAAAATATTTTTGATAAGACATGCGGAAGCTGAAGGGAATATCTATCGAAGAGCTCATGGACATTATAACGGGCTTATTACCGAAAGAGGATACAAGCAGATTGAAAGACTGAAAAAGAGGTTTGAAAATGAAAAAATCGATGCGGTCTATTCAAGTGACCTTAAAAGAGCAAGCACTACAGCCGGAGCACTAAGTCAGCCTCGTGACATGCAAATTATCGAAACGGAAATGCTAAGAGAGGTTGGTATGGGTATTTGGGAGGATATGTCCTGGGGCGATATAGACTATATTTATCCCGATATGAACAGAATGTTTGGCTATGACCCGGCAAAGTGGAGTGTAGAAAACAGTGAGACATACGAAAATGTCAAAGCTCGCATGTCATACTTTATAACAGAAGCCGCAAAACGCCATGAGGGTGGTTCAATTGCAACCTTCTCTCACGGTTTTGCAATAAGAGCACTGTCATGTCTGCTAGAGGGTATTCCCTCGCATGAAACAGATAAAATGCCGTATTGTGATAATACAGCTGTCGGGCTTATAACTTATAACAACGGAAAACTAAAGCTTGAGCATCACAGTGATAATTCCCATTTAAACGATGAACACAGCACACTGGCAAGACAAACCTGGTGGCGTACAGAGAAAAAACATCTCTCCGAAAACCTCAGATTTATGCCGTTAAATGAAGTATGCAGTGCGGATTTACTCAGAATATTTCAGGCAAAAGCCGGTGAAAGAGCTCATGTAGATATGCAATATGCGGCATTTCTCGGTGATGAACCTATAGGGATTGTCGGAATAGACACAAAAAGAGACAGCAGGCAAAGTGTCGGATGGATAAGCTATATTCATGTCGTACCCACACACAGAAAAAAGACGTTTGCAACACAGCTTTTAGGTCTTGCCGTGTCGGATTTCAGAAAGCTGCGAAGAGAAAAGCTGCGAATTGAGATACCTTCGGGAAGTATCGGGATTAACTTTATGAGCAAATGCGGATTTGAAGCTCTCGATGTAACAGACCGTTTCTGCCTGATGGAGAAGAACATAAGAAACTGGTAACACTTATGAATGCATATGACTTTCTGCCCGTATCTCGTGAGGATATGCTAAATCGCGATTGGTACTATTACGATTTTCTGTTGATAACAGGAGATGCGTATATTGACCATCCGAGCTTCGGTGCGGCTGTTATCGGAAGGGTGCTTGAGAATGAAGGCTTTAGAGTTGCAGTTCTTGCTCAGCCTTCCTTTAAAAATGAAACAGATATAAAGGAAATCGGGCGACCAAGATACGCGGCACTTGTTACTGCCGGAAATCTCGATTCAATGGTTGCTCATTATACAGCATCCAAAAAACCGAGAAGTGATGACTACTATACGCTTGGGAAAAAGGCGGGAAAACGCCCCGACAGAGCAGTAACAGTATACTCAAGGCTTGTTCGAAAGGCATATCCCGATTTACCGATTATAATAGGCGGACTTGAAGCGTCCCTTAGACGATTTGCACACTACGACTACTGGGATGATAAGGTACGTAAGCCTATATTAATGGACAGCGGAGCAGATTTACTCGTCTACGGTATGGGTGAAAAAACAATTATAGAAATCGCAAAACGCCTTGCCGCAAAAGAAAAAATAACAGGCATAACCGATATCCGCGGGACAGGATATATAACTTCTGCCATAGTGTTTCAAAATGGTAGTGAAAAATTATTTTTGCATGAAGAAAATACATTGATTATCCCATCGTTTGATGAAGTGACAAGTGATAAAGCAAAATATGCTGAAGCGACATTGTTGCAGCATAATGAACATGACGCAGTAAGAGGAAAAAGATTAATACAAGCCTGTGACGGATTAAACCTTACAATTAACCCGCCGCAGCAAGCCCCGTCAACCGAAGAACTGGATAAAACGTATGCATTACCGTTTACCCGTGAAGTACATCCTATGTATGATACCCTCGGCGGTGTATCTGCAATAGATGAGGTGCGGTTTTCGGTGATTCATAACAGGGGCTGCTTTGGCGGTTGTAATTATTGTGCTCTTGCATTTCATCAGGGACGGGTCGTTGCCTCTCGAAGCCATCAATCCATAATTGATGAGGTTAAGGGCTTTATAACGCACCCGGACTTTAAGGGCTTTGTTCATGATGTCGGCGGACCGACGGCAAACTTCAGAAAGCCCTCATGCAAGCAGCAGCTAAAAGAAGGAATGTGTGCAAACAAAAAATGCTTGACCCCGCCGTGCGAAAACCTTGATACTGACCATTCGGATTATCTTGCACTTTTACGGAAGCTTTCGGCGATAAAAGGTGTTAAAAAAGTCTTTATCCGCTCCGGCATACGCTTTGATTATATGATACTGGATAAAAACAGTGAGTTTTTTGCCGAAATTGTAAAAAACCATATCTCAGGGCAATTAAAGGTTGCACCCGAGCATTGTGTCGACAAGGTTTTGTACTATATGGGAAAACCAAAGAACTCGGTTTTTGAGCGGTTTACAGAAAAATATATAAGGCTTAACGAACGCTACGGAAAAAACCAGTTTCTTGTACCATACCTTATAGCCGCACATCCGGGATGTACAGTTGATGATTCAATCGAGCTTGCCGAATACCTAAATAAGCAAGGAAGACAGCCGGAGCAGGTTCAGCTTTTTTATCCGACCCCCGGCACAATTTCGACTTGTATGTATTATACAGGACAAGACCTGCGAACACAAAAACCAATATATGTTCCACGCTCGGTAAAAGAAAAAGCGATACAACGAGCACTAATGCAATGGAAAAGACCGCAAAACAGGGAAATAGTACGCGAAGCATTGATTAAAGCGTGCAGGGAAGACTTGATAGGCTTTGGAAAACGCTGCCTAATAAAACCAAAACGCAAGGTCGGAGGGTTTAAGAATGAAAAATACAAATGAATGGATAACACGCTCCTCCGGCATACTCCTTCCCATCAGTAGCCTGCCGTCAAAATACGGTATAGGCAGCTTTGGTGAGGCAGCTCGCAACTGGGTCGATTTTCTCCATGCCGCAAAGCAAAGCTACTGGCAGATTCTCCCACTTTCCCCGACAGGCTTTGGCGACAGTCCTTATCAAAGCTTTTCCGCATTTGCCGGAAATCCGTATTTCATCGAACTCGATGAGCTTGAAAAAGAAGGCTTACTCTGCAGCTCCGACTATTCAAATATCAAATGGTGCGAATCAAAAAGCAAGGTTGACTATGCAACACTTTATTACAACAGAGAGAAAGTATTGCGTAAGGCATTTCTGAATTTTAAGGACACAGGCAACCTAAACGATTTTATTGAAAAGCACAGCTGGCTTGAGGATTACGGATTGTTTATGGTAATAAAGGAGCTAAACAGCGGTAAATCATGGACGCAGTGGGCAGACCATCTTCGCAACAGACACTCCTTTGAGGTAATGCAACTCGAAAAAGAAAAAGCGGAAGATATCAGATTTTATGCTTTTGTCCAATATAAATTCTATAGTCAATGGAAAGCACTGCGAGCTTACGCAAGAGAAAAGGGTGTGCAAATAATTGGTGATATCCCGATTTATGTTTCAATGGACAGTGCGGATGTGTGGGCAGCTCCCGAATTGTATCAGCTTGATGAAACTAATACACCCGTTGAAGTATCAGGCTGCCCGCCGGACAGCTTTGCAGCAGGGGGACAGCTTTGGGGGAATCCGCTCTATGACTGGGACAAAATGGCAAAGACGGAATATAAATGGTGGATAGAACGCTTTAATAAAAACTTCGAGCTGTACGATGTAATAAGGCTAGACCATTTTCGCGGTTTGGAGAGTTATTTTGCCATTCCGTACGGTGATGAAACAGCCGAGCGGGGTATCTGGAAAACAGGACCCGGAAAAAGCTTCATTGACGCAATAAAGCAAAATATTCCCGAAGCGAAAATAATAGCGGAGGATTTGGGTTATTTAACGGACGAGGTATATGAGTTGCTGAAGTACAGCGGATATCCGGGAATGAAAATAACACAATATGCCTTTGACAATCGCGAAGCAGGTGACTACCTTCCGTTTACCTACGGGCAAAACTCCGTCGTTTACCCGGGAACGCATGATAATGACACCTTAAGAGGCTGGGTGGAAACTGCCCCCGAAGAATGTGTAAACGAAGCTCTGTTATATACCGCTGCAGGAAGTAAAAAAGACTTGGTGAATGCAATGATACGCCTGACCTATCAAACTGCATCGTCTGTTGCGATTATACCAATGCAGGACTGGCTCGGTCTCGGCAGTAACGCAAGAATGAACACGCCATCGACAGTCGGAGGTACAAACTGGCAGTGGCGTATCACGGAAAAAGACTTAAACCCAAAGCTTGCCAAAAGAATTGCGGAAATCACATCGACATACAGGAGGGCGGCAAGAAATGAAGCTGGTTAGTACGGACATGAGCAAGGAAAACTTGCTAAAGGAAGAAACTCTCTTCCATGTTGCAAACGGTTATCTCGGAGTGCGGGGCAACAAAGAGGAAGGAACAGACGACCCAAAGTCAATCAGAGGCTGTTATATAAACGGATTTTATGACACTGTAGAGCTTACGTATCCCGAAAGACTTTACGGCTTTCCACAGCATGCACAGCGTATGATTAATCTGCCTGACATCCAAAGTATGAAGCTATATTACAACTCGGAGCCGCTTGGCAGTATTGCCGAATATGAGCGGATTTTGGACACATCAGACGCAATAACAAAGAGATGTATAAAGTACAATGTTGACAGTGGGTTTATAACCGTAACATACACGAGACTTGCATCATTTACAAATCCTGAGCTGTTTTTGACAATTATGGAAATTGAAAGTGACAATGTCTCAGGCGAGCTGAAAATCCACTCAGGTATAAACTGTGATGTACAAAATTACACAAATCCCGACGACCCGAGAGTAGCAGCAGAAGCAATAAAACACATTCAACCGAAAAGTGCACAGAAGCTTCAAGACGGAGGATTTGTGATATGCGAAACAACCGGCTCGAGCCTAAGCTTTGCCGTTGTTCAACGCTTCAAAGCAGACTTAGGAAAAATCGAAACAAAATTGCATGAGTTTGGCACGGAAACGGAAATCTCTGTAAATATTACAACAGGAAAAACCATAACAATTGAAAAGTATACCGTACTGAGTGATTCACGAAAACAATCGGAACCCATAGAATACGCACTGTCAGTCGCAGAAAAATGCATGAACAAGACGGCGGCTGCAATAATAGAAGAACAAAAGAAATACCTCGCTGATTTTTGGGAGCTTGCAGCAATAGAAATAAAAGGAGACAAAGAAGTACAGGATGCTTTGGAGTTTAATTTGTTCCAGCTTTTACAAAGCACCGGGCAAGATGGTATTTCCTCAATCGCTGCTAAGGGAATTTCGGGAGAAGGTTACGAGGGACATTATTTTTGGGACAGTGAAATTTACATCTTTCCGTTTTTCCTTTTTACAAAGCCTGATATAGCAAGAGCGATGCTGGATTATCGCTGTAGCATTCTCGACGGTGCTAGAGAGCATGCAAAAATAATGGGGCATAAAAGCGGCGCATTATTTCCTTGGCGAACAATATCGGGCAGCGAATGTTCGTCATATTTCCCGTCAGGTTCGGCACAGTATCACATTAACGGCGATATAGCACACGCATTTATGCAGTATTATTACGCTACCGGCGATTTGGAATACATGGAGAAAAAAGGTGCCGAGGTTCTTATAGAAACAGCAAGATTATGGCTTGACACCGGGCATTTTGACTCAAAAGGACGCTTTAACATCCATGCAATAACAGGACCCGATGAATATACCTGCATAGTAAACAATAATTACTATACAAACCGCTGTGCAGAGGCTAACTTGCATGGTGCCGCAAAAATCTATAGGCTATTAAAGCAGAAAGGGACAGCCGATTGTGTTGAAAGTAAAACCGGTATAACGGAGCATGAAATAACCAAATTTGAAAAAGCAGCATCCTCAATGCTTCTGCCATATGATGCCGAGCGTGATATAAACGCACAGGACGATAGCTTTCTTTCTAAACCGATATGGGATTTATCAAAGACTCCAAAGGATAAATTTCCGCTCCTGTTAAATTACCACCCGTTGCATTTATACAGATATCAGGTTTGCAAGCAAGCGGACACTGTAATGGCACATTTATTATTCGAAGATGGTGTTGAAGAATCGACAATCAAAAACAGCTATGAGTATTATGAGCAGATAACAACTCATGATTCATCATTGTCCCGTTGTGCGTTTAGCATAATGGCGGCAAGGCTTGGTATGGATGACAAGGCATATGAATATTTTGACGATGTTATATGGACGGATATTCGTGATTTACACGGAAATGTAAAGGATGGTCTGCACACGGCGAACCTTGGCGGAAGCTGGCTTGCAGTTGTAAAAGGGTTTGCGGGAATGCGTCTCGGCGAAAAGGGACTCTGCTTCAGATTCACAAAACCAAAGGGTTGGGAGAGTTATTCGTTTAATTTTTGTTATCAAAAAAGCGTTTTGCAAATACATGTTAATAATGAAAATGCGGAGGTTATTTTAAAAGAGGGAAAACCCTTAGAAATATTTGTAAATGACATGCAAATAAATCTTGACGAAGTAGGTATTAAAGTGATACAATCACTAGAGTTTACGTTTAAAACATAGGAGGAAGCAAAGGTATGGCAAGTATTTCGATTAAAAACATCACAAAAATCTATCCCGGCGACGTTCTCGCAGTCGATGACTGTAGTCTGGACATTCCGGACAAGGAGTTTGTAATTCTGGTTGGACCGTCAGGTTGCGGCAAATCGACAATGCTTCGGATGATTGCCGGTCTTGAAGAGATTTCAAAAGGTGAACTTTACATCGGAGATAAGCTTGTTAACGATGTACCACCCAAAAATCGCGATATAGCAATGGTCTTCCAAAACTACGCTCTGTATCCTCATATGTCCGTGTATAAGAACATGGCATTTGCACTAAAGCTCGCAAAAACACCAAAAGCGGAAATTGACCGCCGTGTTCGCGAAGCAGCAAAAATCCTCGATATCGAGCATCTTCTCAGCAGAAAACCAAAAGCACTTTCAGGCGGTCAGCGTCAACGTGTTGCTCTCGGGCGCGCGATGGTACGTAATCCCGCTGTTTTCTTGCTTGATGAGCCGCTCTCAAATCTCGATGCAAAGCTGCGTACATCAATGCGTACAGAGCTTATCAAGCTCCACAATAAGCTTGAAACAACCTTTGTATACGTCACACACGACCAAACAGAAGCTATGACAATGGGTGACCGTATTGTTGTTATGAATCACGCAGTTGTACAACAAGTCGACACACCGCAAAACCTCTACGACTTCCCGTGCAATATGTTTGTTGCAGGATTTATCGGAAGCCCGCAAATGAACTTCATTGATGCAGTTTTGAAAAACGACGGAAGATACTATCTCCAAGTCGGAGAAGACAAGCTTTATCTCCCGGACGAAAAAGCAAAAGACAGCATCAAGGAATATGTTGACAAAGCTGTTAAGCTCGGCGTCAGACCCGAAGATATTTATGATGATGAAGCATTCTTAAATTCACATCAGGATTCCACAATTGCTACAAACGTTGAAGTCAGTGAGCTTATGGGTAGTGAAGTATATCTCTACCTCAACTATGCAGATGTCACACTGACAGCACGCGTAGCACCGACAACAAAGTCCAGAACAGGCGACAACATTAAAGCAGCCCTCGACATGAACAATGTCCATCTCTTTGATGTTGAAACCGAGCTGGCAATCCTTAATTAGTCATTTAATTCATAAATGAAATAAAAAACATAAAATGGAGGCAAATAATGAAAAAGATTCTGGCAATAGCTCTCGCATGTGTTCTCTGCATGTCTTTTGTCGCTGCATGCGCAGGCGGCGGTAGTGGTTCAGGCGGCGGCGAAATTACTCTCGTCAATAACAAAGTAGAAATCCATGGTGCTCTCGAGCGTTTTGCAGATAAGTACTTTGATGAAACCGGTGTACGCGTACACATTCAAAGCTACGGCGGCGAAACTCCTTATGCACCGGCACTCTCTGCACTATTTGCAGGCGGACAAGAGCCCGAACTCTTCGTTTTTGAAGGTATCGCAGGCTACGAAGACGCAAGAAACGCAGACAGAGTTTACAACCTCAACGGTCAAGCTTGGGTTGCAGACACAGATCTTGCATACATCAGCCCGACAGACGGCTCAGTCGCAGGTTTCCCTGTTGCTATTGAAGGCTGGGGACTCGGCTACAACGTAAGAATTCTTCAAGAAGCCGGAGTAGACCCTTCATCAATGACAAGCATTGCAGGCATGAAGGCTGCATTTGAAGCTGTAGATGCAAAAAGAGCTGAACTCGGTCTCGAAGCAGTTATTTCAATGACAGCAGGCGCAGGTATGGAATGGGTTACAGGACTTCACGGAGTCAATGCTTATCTTTCACTCGGTCTTGCATACAACGACACAAGCGTTATTGACAAGCTCAACAACGGTGAAGTCGACAGAGCACGTCTGGATGCATTTGCCGCATACTACGACCTCGTATTCCAACACTCAAACCAATCAACACTGCTTACAGGCGGATATGACCAGCAGCTTGCAGACTTCAGTCTCGAAAAAACTGCATTTATCCATCAAGGCAACTGGGTTGACCCAACCTTTGATGAGCTCGGTGTAAGCTTCGAAATGGGATACGTTCCACACGCATTCCTCAGCGAAACAACAGATGGCATATTTGTCGGAGCACCGTCATGGTATCTTGTAAATGCCCGTGCAGATGAAGACAACATCAAACTTGCTCTTGATTTCCTAAACTATCTTGCAAGCTCACCCGAAGGTCATTCTTACATGGTTGAAGATGCAGGTATGGTACCGGCATTTAAATCAGTAACACTCAAGCCCGAGGGTCCGCTTTCAAAAGCCGTCCAGGAATGGTCAGCAGCAGGCAAAATCTACGCATGGCATCAAAATGAAATGCCCTCAGGCTTTGGAATGGGCACACTTGGTCCGATATTCTTTAACATGGCTAATGGTGACCTTACTCCTGCACAATTTGCAGATGCATTTGCAGAAGCTGTAGCAACAATAGGATAAAAAGCACAGTATGCAGAGTTATTCTGTAGATTACTAAAGATTTAAGGGCTGTAGATTGATTTTCGTTTTCTACAGCCCTAGATTCATTCAAATGAAAGGAATGGATACAATTATGCACAAAAGACCGGGGAAACATTCACCAATATTTTTTCTGTTCCTGTTACCCGTGCTAATCGCGTTTACAATAGTAATAGTCGTACCATTAATTATGGGGATTTATTACTCTTTTACCGATTGGAACGCAGTTCCCGGAACACCAATAAATTGGGTGGGGTTTAGCAACTATACAATAATGTTCAGCGATGTCGCTTTTTTACATGCGTTTTTAGTAACTGTTGCATTTTCGATAGTCAACATATTGCTAATTAACTTTGTCGCTTTTTCACTGGCACTTTTGGTTACGTCAAAACTAAAGCTTACAGGCTTATATCGTGCCGGATTCTTTCTACCGAATCTGATTGGCGGAATTGTACTTGGTTACATCTGGTTCTTCATTTTCAATAATGCAGTAACAGCATTCGGAAGTGCAATCGGCTCAGACTTTCTTGCTGCATCATTTTTAGGCAATCGCTATCTGTCGCTAATGGCGATGATTATTGTTACCACATGGCAGTACGCAGGTTACATAATGATGATTTTTGTAGCATCGATTCAGAGTGTACCTCCGTCACTTTTAGAAGCCGCACAAATAGACGGAGCAAAGTATCCGCAGAGACTACGATATATAATGATACCTCTTATTGCTCCCGCATTTACCGTATCCTTATTCTTAACACTCGTAAACTCCTTCAGACAGTTTGACGTCAACTTTGCACTCACCGCCGGAGGTCCTGCAGGTCTGTTCATGGGGCAATCACTTCTGACAACGGAGCTTCTTGCACTCAACATCTTCAACACTGCCCATCTGTTTAACAATCAGGCACAGGGTCAGGCAAGAGCTGTCGTATTCTTTATATCGCTTACAATCATTGCCCTAATACAAGTGTACTTTAATAAGCGAAAGGAGATAGAGATGTGAAAGAATCAAGAAGAAATCTCGTGCTGGAAATCTTCGTTGCAATATTGTTCTTAGTCTATATGCTTCCTTTTGCGATAATACTCATCAACGCGGCAAAACCAACATTACAGGTTATCGCCGACCCGCTGGCATTTCCCGAAAACCCCGCACAGTTCTTTACCAACGTGTCGAGAATTTTAAATGACGCAAGAGTAGCATATGTTCCATCCTTTATGACATCCGTAATAATAACGGTTATCTCCGTTGCACTTATCATTGTTACCACATCAATGGCAGCATGGGTGCTTGTGCGTACAAAGACAAAGCTCTCAATGTTTATTTTCATGATGTATGTCGCAGCAATAATCATTCCGTTCCAAGTTGTTATGTTCCCGATTATTTCATGGTTCGGCACAATCGAAAGAACACTCGGACTTGCAAATACGCCCTTTAGACTGCTTGGTAACTATCCCGGAATAATTATTGCATATATGGGCTTTGGGTCTTCATTGTCTATCTTCCTGTATCATGGTTTTATCAAAGGAATACCTCTCGAGCTGGAAGAAGCCTCAACCATTGACGGCTGTTCAAATGTGGGCACCTTCATCAGAATAATATTCCCCATTTTAAAACCGATTACCATTACCGTTATGATTCTAAACGGAATGTGGATTTGGAATGACTTTCTACTTCCGCGGATGATGCTTAGGGGAGGTCCGAGAGATATTCAAACACTACCCCTTGCAGTCGCCGGATTTGTCGGGCAATATGTCAGGCAGTGGGATTTGATTTTGTCTGCTGCAATATTGGCTATGATTCCGATAATTGTTGTGTTTCTATTCTTACAGAAGCACATAATTAAAGGCATGGTAGACGGTTCGGTAAAAGGATAAATTAACTCTATGGGATTATTCAACAGAAACTTTAACAAACCGGGTCCCGGTGTAAGTAAAGATGAACCGCGTAAAAAAGGATTTGCGCGGTTCATCGAACTGCTTTTCAGAGACCTGGGTGATTTGGTTAAGCTCAATTTGCTTCTTTGTATATGTATACTGCCGTCAGTGCTTGTGTTTTTAGCAGGAATGTTCGGGTTCTACACAATTTACGCCTTCGGATTATCACTGCTTCTGGCATTTCCAATCGGCGGAGCAATGGTTGCAACCTTTTATTACATAACAAAAATGATGCGTGACGACCCCAGCTATGTCTGGTATGAATTTAAAAGAAAATTTAATGAAAACTTTAAGCAGGCAGCACCTGTCGGAATGCTATGTACAGCTTTTATATATGCTCAGATTCTTCTTTGGGGCTCATTAGTATTCAGCGATACAGCAGGGGATATCCTATGGTTTATTATAGCGCTGGTATCCCTGATAGTTTTTGGAATGATAGCACCTTATGTTTTTCTGCATTTTGCTTATATAGACCTAAAAACATTCAGCACAATAAAAAACAGTGTGCTGATGTCCTTCGCATATCTTCCGCGCAGCTTTATGGGTGCAATTCTGGGCGGCATCCTTTGGATTGTCTTTGCTCTCTATCTTCCAATCTCACTAATGGTCTTACCCATAATGCTCCTAATAGGTGCCACCATGTCCATACTAATGTGTCTGTCATGGGTTTGGAAACCCTTTAACGAATACTTCAAAGTAGAAGAAACTCTAATAGAAAAAAAAGAAGAAAAAGAAGATTAAACCCTCCAAATCGGAGGGTTTTAAAAGCAAGGGAGAGGTGCAGTTATTTTTATACTGTGAAAGGCGATATGAGTGGAACGCTTCCGAGTTGTTTGAGTTATTGCAGATTGTTTTGAAGCGTTGACGATTTTGAGCCTGAGCAGTATAAAAAAAACTGCACCTCTCCCTTGCTTTTTATCTAAATTGGTCTTCCCATAAGGGATTTTCGTTTGCCAGCTGTATCATTACTTCTACGCGGCGGTTTTTTTGTCTGCCTTCCGGGGTGTCGTTTGAGGCAATAGGCTTGTACTCACCGCATGAGCGTGTGTAGAAATGCCATGGTTCCAAATGGCTTGCTTCAATCAGAAGCTCCAAAAAGTTAGTAGCCCTTGCATTACTTAAATGCCAGTTTGTCGGAAACATAGTGATGTTTGTCATAGGAACATTATCGGTATGACCTGCAACAACTATTTCAAACGGCTCGGCAACAAGGAAATTTGCTGCAAGAAGCTCACCGATTACAACCGCACGATCCATCATATTCGGATTTATGTCAGCTCTGCCCGGGTCAAACCAAACGTCGTTTGACAAGGTCAGCATTAGGAAATCACCGTTAAATGCCACTGATATATCATCACTGATTCCTTCACCTTCAATATATAAATTGATTGCAATATATAAACCCTCAAGAGCTTCTCGTGCCGCTCCTCCCGTATCATCATCCGATTCACCGGGTGGAGGGTAGGGGAACATATCATCCCACTCACTGCCGTCAAGCTCATCCATTGAATATCGTTCTGTAATTTCCATAAATTGCTCGGGTGTTATACCGTCACGGGACATTGCAAATAAAAATAGTTCCGCTTTTTCATTGTCGACATTTGAAAGAGCGAACATCAAAACAAAGAACGTCAGAAGGAGCGTGACCATGTCGGCATAAGTAGCCATCCAGCCGTCAGTTCTCTCTTCCTGTTCTCCGTCGCCGCCGCCCGCACGTTCGTTACCGCGATCATCACTACTTGCCGCCATCGATGCTCACCTCCTTTACGAGGTTATGACGCTTAATTTACTATTCTGCTACGTTAACCGTCTCTTGACTTAGGCTCATCCTTAAATTGCAATCCGTCGCTTGCGCTGAGCTGTTCAACAAGATAGTCTTTGATAACACGGGGGTTATCACCGTTAAGAATCGAGAGCAGTCCGTTACAGACCATTGTTTTACAAAAGATTTCTTTTTTATGAAGGAGCTTAAGGCGTCCGGCTATCGGTAAAAATACGATATTCGCAAGCATTGAGCCATACAATGTTGTTATAAGAGCTGTTGCCATGTTAACACCGAGATTGTTTATAGCGTTGGGATCCGTAAAGTCAAGACCCATTAACATATTAACAAGTGAAACAACAGTTGCACACATGCCGAATGCAGGTGCAAAAGCAGCACCCTTGTTATAAATATCGATAGCTTCCATATGACGTTCTTTTATTCCGTTAATACAATCCTCAAGAGCAAACTTGACGGAGAATTTGTCAAGACCGTCGACCATCATTCTCAGTGCATATGCCATAAGGGCGTCATCAACCTGCTCTTTTTCAAATGCAAGCAAGCCTTCCTTACGTGCTTTTTCAGCAAGCTGAACGATTTTATCGATATATTCATTGGGACTGGCTTCCTGTCCGAGCAGTGCTTTAAAATGACCGGGAACCTTTGAAAGAACCGACATTGGAAAAGAAGCGACAATTGCAAAAACAGTAGGAACAATAACCAGTATAGCACTGGGGGGGTCAAGAAAGTCGCCTACTTCTCCGCCGAGAACAATGATTCCGGCGAAAATACAGGCAAAGCATACTACCATTCCTATTATGGTTGTTATACCCTTCATTGCGTTTGTTACCTTCTTTCAGAAATCAGGCTGCCTTTGCCGCTGGCAGCCTTGTTGCTAATGTTACTTTTTCTCTTCTTCCTTGCTGCCGGTGTCCTCCCTGCTTGTTCTGCTGAGCAGCGGGAAGGTACTTACTTCCATCTGTACCAAAGTACGACGCATTGCAACCTGGTCTTTTTGAATCTGCAGGTCGTCCTGAGTCTCCTGAGAGCGACGTGCCATACGGTCACGCTCAGCCTCGACAAATGCCATGTCAATGTCCTCAGGCCATTGTGCGTCATTGGCAAGGATTGTTACTTTATTGTCTCCGACTTGTACTATTCCGCCGAAAACAGCCATTCTTCGCTCTTCCTCGTCATTAAAAATCCGAAGAATTCCATAGTCAAGTATTGCAGAGGTTGGCTCATGGTCGGCTAAAATACCCATATCACCGGTAATGCACCGCATGATTACCATTTCGGCTTCTTCATCATATTTAACATTATCGGGTGTAGCTATGCGTAAGTTTAGCTTTCTTGCAGCAACTGCCATTTATATCTCCTTGTTTATATCCTGTAGCTCTCTGCGACCTCGTCGATTGTGCCCTTGTTGAGGAAATAACCCTCGGGTATATCGTCATATTCGCCGTCAATGATTCCTGCAAAGCCTCTGATGGTTTCATTAACGGGAACATATTTGCCCGGAATTGCAGTAAATTTTTCTGCGACAAAGAACGGTTGTGACAAGAATCTTTGCACCTTACGGGCACGGTCAACAATCAGTCTGTCATTTTCTGACAGCTCGTCCATACCAAGTATCGCAATGATATCCTGCAGGTCTCTATATCTTTGCAGAATACTTTGTACCGAACGTGCAACATCGTAGTGTTCCTTGCCTATAATGCTGGCGTCGAGAATTCTTGATGTGGAATCAAGCGGGTCGATTGCAGGGTAGATACCTTGCTCAACAATCGCACGCGAGAGAACTGTTGTCGCATCAAGATGTGTAAATGTAGTCGCTGCCGCTGGGTCTGTAAAGTCGTCGGCAGGGACATAAATAGCTTGAACAGATGTTATTGAGCCTGTTTTTGTGGATGTTATACGCTCCTGCAGACTTCCGACCTCAGTTGCCAGTGTAGGCTGATAACCAACGGCACTGGGAACACGTCCGAGAAGTGCAGAAACCTCAGAGCCCGCTTGAACATAACGGAAAATATTATCAATAAAGAGCAAAACGTCCTGGAGAGAAACATCTCTGAAGTATTCGGCTATTGTTAAGCCGGAGAAACCGACACGCATACGTGCACCCGGAGGCTCATTCATCTGACCGAAAACAAGAGCAGTTTTGTCAATAACACCGGAACGTGTCATGTCATTATACAGGTCAATACCTTCACGTGTACGCTCACCGACACCTGCGAAAACGGAGTAACCGCCGTGCTCGGTTGCAATATTACGGATAAGCTCCATAATAAGAACTGTTTTACCGACTCCGGCACCTCCGAAGAGACCAATCTTTCCACCTTTTGAATACGGGCAGAGCAGGTCAACAGCCTTAATACCCGTTTCAAACATTTCCGTTGTGGCAGTTTGGTCGGCAAATCCGGGGGCGGTACGGTGAATAGGCCAGCGTTCTTTAGTTTCGGGATTGGGTTTGTTGTCTATTGCATTGCCGAGAACATTAAGCATACGACCTAATGTTTCATCACCAACAGGGACAGCAATAGGAGCACCTGTATCCAGTGCATCCATGCCTCTTACCAAACCGTCGGTTGAGTCCATGGCTATGCAGCGTACAACACTGTCGCCAAGATGCTGTGCGACCTCGAATACCACAACCCTGCCTTCACAATCAACCTCAATTGCACTGTAAAGTCCGGGAAGCTCGGTATCAAACTTAAAGTCAACAACCGCTCCTGTTATTTGAAGTATTTTACCAATGTTTTTCTCAGCCAAGCCAATCTCTCCTTTATGCCCCAAACAGGGTAATCTTATTGCTGTGCATTTGCACCGCTGACGATTTCTGTGATTTCCTGAGTTATCATTCCTTGACGCTTGCGGTTATATTCGAGTGTAAGGTCGTCAAGAATATCTGTAGCGTTTCTTGTTGCGGAGTCCATGCTGGTCATGCGTGATGCCTGCTCACAAACTGCAGATTCCATCATTGCACCGAATATTGTTATATTAAGATACATAGGAACCGCATGTGTAATGAAAGTGTTTATATCCGGGTCATATGACATGATTTCAGATGAGGTGTCAGCCTTATCACCGGACGCCAGCTTCAGCGGCAGTAGTTTTTCGATGTAGGGGATATGAGTCAATACCGACTCAAAATGAGTATAAATGATATAAACCTCATCAACCTCACCCGAGGAATACATCTCAGCTACCTTGTTACCTAAAATCTCGGCATCCGCAAACGATGACGCCTCAGAAGCAGCTTCACATCTGTGTATTATTTCCTTTCCTCTGCGACGGAAATAATCCCATCCCTTAGAGCCGACAGCAATTATTTTTGCGTCTTTCTCTTTATTTGCGTCGACATAAGCAAGTCCTTCTTTGGAAACGGTTGCATTAAAGCTTCCGCATAAGCCTCTGTCACTTGTTAATATCAAATAAAGGATGTTTTTTACTTCACGTGTCTCGGCAAACGGAATGTTCATCTCATCACTAAAACCGGACTTGATGTTTTCCATGACCTTTTTAATGTCACTGTACATCGGACGGATATCATCAAGCCTTGCTTTTGCCTTCTGCAGCTTGGACGCCGCAACCAAATTCATGGCTTTCATGATTTTTTTAGTGTTATTGACACTGGTTATTCTCTTTTTTATAGCCTTCATTGAAGCCATAAACTAAAACCTCTTACTTAAAATTCTTAAAGAACTCGTCTGCGGCAACCTTAAGTTTTTCGCTTATTTCATCTGAAATTACTTTGGTATCCCTTATTTCCTTCGGAATATCCTGATGTTGTTCATCGATATAGCTTAAAAACTCACGTGATGCCGTTTGAACCTGCTCAACATTGACGTTTGAAAAATATTTGTTCGTCAGCAGGTATAAAATTATAACCTGTTGCTCGACACTCAGCGGTTCGTATTGAGGTTGCTTTAGAATTTCAACAATACGCTCACCATGACGCAGACGGTCAAGTGTGTCTTTACTGAGGTCGGAGCCGAACTGAGCAAATGATGCAAGCTCTCTGTATTGTGCAAGCTCGATACGAAGGGGACCGGAAATCTTTTTCATTGCGGGTATCTGAGCAGCACCACCAACACGTGAAACGGAGAATCCGGGGTTGATTGCCGGTCTGATACCGTTGTTAAACAGTTCTGTTTCCAAATAAATCTGACCGTCCGTAATAGAAATTACGTTTGTCGGAATATATGCGGATATATCGCCGGCTTGTGTTTCAATGATAGGAAGTGCAGTCAAAGAGCCGCCGCCTCTTTCATCACTTAGTTTTGCCGCACGTTCAAGAAGTCTTGAGTGCAGATAGAAAACGTCACCGGGGTAAGCTTCGCGTCCCGGAGGTCTTCTCAGAAGCAAACTAAGTGCACGATAGGCGACTGCGTGTTTGGAAAGGTCGTCATAGATGACAAGAACATCTTTTCCTTCTTCCATCCATTCCTCGCCGATAGCACAGCCTGCATAAGGTGCGATATATTGCATGGGTGATGAATCACTGGCAGAGGCTGTAACAATGGTCGTATACTCCATTGCACCGGCTTCTTCAAGTGTTCTAACAATACGTGCAACAGTCGAAGTCTTCTGACCGACTGCTACATAAATGCAATAAACACCCGCACCCTTTTGATTGATTATCGTATCAACGACAATAGCCGTCTTTCCTGTTTGACGGTCTCCGATAATCAGCTCACGCTGACCGCGACCAATCGGAATCATTGAGTCAATAGCTTTAATACCGGTTTGCAGCGGTGTATTAACCTCGCCGCGTTCGATAACACCCGGTGCTACACGCTCAATATGACGCGATTTTGTAGAGTTAATCGGACCCTTTCCGTCGACAGGCTCTCCAAGTGAGGATACAACTCTGCCAAGCATTGCATCACCGACAGGAACCTCAGCAATACGCTTCGTTCTCTTAACGATGTCACCTTCCTTAACAAGTGTGTCCGCACCTAAAAGTACGACACCGATACTATCCTCGTCAAGATTAAATGCAATGCCGAAAACACCGCTGGAAAACTCTAACAGCTCTCCGCTCATTGCGTTTTCGAGTCCGTAAACACGGGCGATACCGTCACCAACCTGGATAACGCTGCCTGCTTCGGACACATCCAATTTTGCAGAATAGGCATGGATTTGTTGTTTAATTACCGAACTGATTTCATCGGGCTTCAGAGTCACGCGCTGCACCCCTCTTTCATGTGAACTGTTAAGTCACGCAGCTTTTTCTTAACTGTCCAGTCTATGTAATAACCGTCCACAAATATATATGGACCTCCGATTAGTGTCGGGTCTACCTTCATATCAAGCTCAACGGTTTTGTCGAGCTTTTTGGAAAGCATAACCCTAAGTTCTTCGGCTTGCTTCTCATCGTACGCAGATGCCGACAAGACCTTAGCCGTTACTATTTTGTTGTGTCGCTCGATAAAACCGATAAGTGCTTTAAGTGCGGGGATTAAGTATACTTCGCGGTTTTTATCGGCTGTGAGATACAAGAACCCAAGCAGGTCTTCATGCAGTTTTCCCTCAAATGCATCACGGAATATTTTCTGCTTTTCCGATGCTGCTATTTGAGGATGGACGAGTACCTTTTGGAACTCATCGTCACTGAGAGAATCACGCAGGAAAATTGCCTGTTTAAGAAACTCATCAACCGCATTCTGCTCAAGTGCAATGTCAAAGAGAGCAGAAGCATATATAACGCTTAGTCTCTCCATGTCATTCCTTCCAAGTCGGATATGGTTTCGTCAAACAGCCTGTCGTGTGTTTCTTTGTTAATCGCAAGTGAAACAAACTTCTCTGCCATTACTGCGGAGACATCGATTATTGCCGTACGCATATCGTTTTCCGCACGTTCCCATTCCATTTCAACATTGGCAGCTGCACGCTCTCTGATTGTATCTGCCTCTTTTTTAGCCTCGGCAACAAGTCGGCGGCTTGAATCAGCTGCAACCTTACGAGCCTCGCCGAGTATCTCCTCACGCTCACGCTCGACATCTTCCATCTTCTGCTCATATGAACGCCGCAGCTCCGTGGCTTTCTCAAGCTCTTCTTCAGCCTGAATAAGCTGCCCCTGAATCCTGTTTGTACGCTTGTTGAGAATTGTACGCACAGGCTTATAAAGCAGATAGGCAAGAATAGCTGCAAGTGCTGCAACGTTGATTATATTAGCAATGATTTGGACGAGCGTTTGCTGGTCGATACCGAACACACGTCCGGCAGGTATCTCTGCAGCTGCTTGCGCAGCGAATTGCAGGAATCCGAAATCCAACTAAATCACCTTCTTTAAAAATACTTAATGGATGTTCGTTCCTTAGCTGAGCCCGAGAACCCTTGCAATATCGACAAAACGGTCGAGAAGGGGGTTAACGAACAGCAGCAGCATTGAAACAACAAGTCCGTAGATACCGTTTGTCTCTGCCATTGCAAGACCGATAATCATTGATGTACTGATACTGCCTCTTGCTTCGGGTTGACGTGCAATTGATTCAATTGCTTTTGCAGCGATTTGTGCTTGACCGAGTGTAGTGATAACACCGGCGAAGACCGCTAACGCAGCTGCATATTGAGCTGCAACGATGATAGTTGATAGTGCTTGTAAACCTGACATTGCGTCCATAATGTTCCTCCGATTCTTTCAATAGATTGAAAATTCTTATTTATAATGAATGATTAGTATGACATGGTCGTAATTACCGTTCATCACTTATCATTGATTATCTGAGCTTAAGCGTCGGCAACCTCTGCTGCACCCGCTATAAACGTCATACTTAGAGTGACAAAGATATAGGTTTGCAGTACACCGCTGAACAAGTCAAAGTATGCATGCAGTGCTGACGGGATAATAAACTGTACAACTACCGGGAACAGTGCGTATATTAAGGACATCATAATAAGTCCGGCGAGCATATTACCGAAAAGACGGAAGCTGAGAGAAATGGGACGTGCGAGTTCTCCTATGACGTTAATCGGTAAGAATAACGGTATCGGACACCACCACGGTAAAGGAGCAAACAAGTCCTTAATATAACCGGCTTTACGATACTTGACACCCATTGCCTGTATTAGTATAAATGTAACGAGAGCAAGCCCGAATGTCATAGACCAGTCAGCCGTCGGTGTTCTTATAATGGGGAAAAGACCACTGAGATTAGACAAAAGAATAAACAAAAACAGGGTGAAAAACCAACTCCCGAGGAACATCAGTTTATCACCTATGGTAGATCTCAAATAGCCTTCAAATGTTTCAACAAGTGCTTCGACAACATTTTGAAAACCTGTCGGCACTTCTTTAAAGCTTCGTACTTTAATTCGGACAATAATACCAAACGTAATTAAAATACCCATGATAATCCAAGTCGAGATCATAGTGTCTGTAATCCAAATCTCGAGCCCGAACAAATTGAGCACTGCGTGATTTTTTATTTCAAGATCAATCACGTAATTTCTCTTCCCCTTCTAGATATTTTAAGACTCAATTTAATACTTAATAAACTGTAGGAAATTATACATGAGGTGTGAATCGTTGTCAAGAGTTTACATTATTTTCATCGTTATTTTCTGAGTCCGAACCGTCGCAATCAATTGCAACTGCTTCATCGGTGTTTTCCTCTTCATCGTCCTCATATTTTATGAAATTTGTGCCATCCTTTTCAAGCTTCATAAACCGAATAATAATAACTGAAAGCTGCAGAGTAAACAGTCCCGCAATCGCACCCCAGATACTTATAAAAGGAGCGGCTTTAAACGACGCGGGAGCGTTTGGGAATATTGTTCCCCATACACTAAACCAGTTGTGGTCTCTGTAAAAAGGCGGCTCTGAGGTATAGGAGTGAATAAGCCCGACAGCAACAAGAACAACACCGGTCATTAAATAACGCAACAGATACTGCAGACGGACAACATTTTTCCCTGCCTCCTGGTCATCCATATTAATAACCTTTTGAACAGTCCGCTCAAGCATACGTAGCTTTAAAATATTAAGTGCCATGGATACAAAAACACCCAAAGTAAACGGAATAGAAACAAGTGAGCGATAATAAATTACACCGATAACTATTATAATGAAAGCCGAAATGACTACCATTTTTTTTAGTATCCGCGTTGGTTTTAAGGGTTCAAAGTTTTCGTTCATCTGTTTTTCCAATTCCAAAATTATTTTACTTTTTTTGCAAAATCAAATATCGACTTAAAAGCGGCTCCTACACCGCAAAACGAGCAGACCATAAGAAGCCAGGGTGTTGTGCCGAGCCATCCGTCAAGGAGCCATCCGAGAAAGATTCCGACAGCAAGACAAGCTATAATTGTAACGGCGATTTGCAGAAAAAAAGACATGGCTCTTGCAAATTCATTCTGCCGCGGCTTATTATCTTGAGACATCCAGACATCCTCCGCTATAAAAACAATTTAATTCATGACCCGTCTTTTGTCAAATATCTTGCGGCAGAGTTAAGCATAAGCCGCTTTGTACCTGTTTCATCAAAAGCAATCTCAAGCAAAGCATCCCCGCCCGCCGGAGAGACATTCACAACAACCCCCTGCCCAAACGCCTTGTGCATAACAGTATCACCCTTGCTAAAAGAAGGTGTCACGGGGACGGTTCTCTTGACATCCGGGAATACAGAGGGACGGTTCTCTTGTACTTTACCTGCACTTTGCCACGATGTTGTTTTCTTTGGTTTAAACTCCGAACCGTACTCAAAATCAGGCTCATAGTTAAAGCTATTATCCGAAAAATCTCTAACCGGTTCATTAACCTTAATATGTTTGCTGTCTATCTCCCGTACGAAACGAGACGGCTCAGCAGACGCCGTTCTCCCAAACAGCATACGTCGCCTTGCACTTGTAAAGAACAGCTTACGCTTTGCTCTGGTCATGGCTACGTAACATAAACGTCGCTCTTCTTCCATTTCCGCCGGCTCGCCCAATGCACGAACACCCGGGAAAATTCCTTCCTCGGCTCCGACAACAAATACTGTATCAAATTCCAAACCCTTTGCAGAATGCATTGTCATCATTAAAACCCTGTCAGAGCTTTGATCGTCACGGTCAAGGTCGGTATAAAGTGCGGTTTCACTGAGAAAATCAAAAAGAGACCCGCCGTTTTCATTTTCAAATGCAATAATGTTTGTTTTAAGCTCACGCACATTTTCAATACGGGAAATATTCTCATCAGAATCCTTATCCTGCAGCATTCGTATATATCCCGTTTGTGATATCAGCTCATCATAAAGTACATCGAGCGGCACGGTTTCGGCAAGCTCTCTGAGCCCGTTTATCATATCGGCAAACTTATTTAATTTTCCGGCTGCACTTTTTACATTCTCATACTTATGGCATTCCTTGATTGCCTCAAATACGGAAACACCAAGCTCAGCGGCTATGTATCTGAGACGCTCGACTGTTGTATCTCCCAAGCCCCGTGTCGGATTGTTAATAATACGCAAGAGACGAACATCATCATTGGGATTATGCAGGACACATAAATAAGCAAGCATGTCCTTTATTTCAGCCCGCTCATAAAATCCCGTTCCACCGAAAACACGATAGGGGATACCACTTCGTTTAAAAGCAGTTTCAAATTGATTTGACTGAGCATTCATTCGGTAGAGGATAACATGCTCCTGCCACCTTCGACCCTCGGCGACACTTGCGGCAATCTTATCCGCTACAAAATGAGCCTCATCACGCTCATCACCGACCACATGCAGCTCAGGCAGCTCGCCATCGGCATTTTCTGTCCAAAGGTTCTTGCCCTTTCGCCCGAAGTTATTTTTTATAACATCATTTGCGGCACTTAATATCATACCGGTTGAACGGTAGTTTTGCTCAAGCCTGATTACACGTGCGTTTTTAAATTGCTTTTCAAAGCTTAGGATATTTTCAATGGTAGCGCCGCGAAACTTGTATATACTCTGGTCGTCATCACCTACAACGCAAATATTACCGTGCATGCCGGCAAATGCAGCCGTCAACTGATACTGCAGGTTATTTGTGTCCTGATATTCGTCAACCAGAACATATTTAAACCGCCTTTGGTAGCTTTTAAGAACATCGGGACTCTCTTTAAAAAGGTGTACGGTTAACAAAATAAGGTCGTCAAAGTCAAGTGAGTTTGAAGCTCTAAGACGTTTTTCATACTCCATATAAGCTTCGCCGATTATTTTTCTTCTCGGGTCAGCGGATTTTTCCGCAACGGACATAAATTCATCGGCGAAAATCATATCATCCTTTGCACGACTGATATAGCTTAACACGGTTTTATGGGGGATTATACGTTCCTCAACCTCCATATCCTTAAGAATACGTTTCATTAAGGATGCAGTGTCAGCCGTATCATATATATTAAATGAAGAATCGTATCCAATATTCTCAATATCACGTCTCAAAATCCGTGCACATGCAGAATGAAATGTGCTAGCCCAAACATTTTCTGCTCCCGGGATATTCATCCGCTCAAGACGCTCCTTCATCTCCCCGGCAGCCTTATTTGTAAATGTTATGGCAATTATTTCATAGCCGGGTATACCTTCGTTTTTCAGAAGGTTTGCGATACGATTCATTAAAACCGTTGTTTTACCGCTGCCTGCACCTGCAAGCAGCAATAAAGGACCGTCTGTTGTCAGTACAGCCTCTCTTTGCTTTTCATTTAAGTGTGAAAAATCATCCATGATAAATATAATACCACAAAAATAATAAAAGACAAACGAGAGCGACATGCTCTCGTTTGTCTAAAAACAGATTATGAGGATAATAAAATGAAAAAAGATACATTAGCGACCCTGCTCGTTAATAATAGCAATCATTTATTAAGCAATCTACATGTAAATATTTCAAATATATTAAATTATGCACAAATTTATGAATATTTAGTCGATAATTAATGATTAATGCATTATATTATCTCAGTCAAATGCAAGCCCATACCATGCCGCATTACAATTTTGTATCTTCTTGTATATAAAATCATTAATTAAATCATTTCCCGTAGCCGCCAGCATACCGAATCTGCGACCTTTACCGTCTCTTGAAGGGAATCTGACAATGTACTCATCGGCAGGGAACAATTCAGAGATTGAAGCCGTTGCTTCTTTAGTTATTTCATTGCTTGATATACAGCTGCTGCTATCTTCTTTAAATAAAAACTCTTTAATAAAAACTCTTTTGTCATCTTCACGTTCAACAACAGCATACCAGTCATTAATTCTATAAAACCCTCCACCCAACTCCATGCATAAAAGCGATTGATATTCAAATGCACTTATATCGTTTTTTATATACATCGTACCCGCCAATAGTTTATCACGGTTTTTAATATACTCTTGTATAGATATCTCAACAGGTACCGATGATTTACCGCTCAAATCGTCTCTCGTAAATATCTGCTCATTAGTATAGAATCGGTCACAAAACCTTGTATGCTTGCTGTAATACTCAAAAAGCCTATCCTCAGAAGGACATAACACTGCAACAGGGTATCCCGAACTGTCCGCAATTGCTATAAGCTCATCTACAACAGCAGCACCTAACCCCACCCCCCGATACTCCGGTAGTGTAGCAATAGAAAAAATCATTGCACACGGTATAGAGTCATCGCCAACCATCAGATTACCGAACGGAACAAGATAACCCGTAGAAGCAACGATACCGTTTGATTCGGCGATAATGCATAGCTCAGGCTTATAAAAAAGACGGAAAAAAGAATCTCTGCCAATATCACCAAAAATTCTGCTCCATATACTATTTAATATAGAAAGCTCATCAGTACTCGGACTGCGAGTAATTACACTCATAACGTCCTCTCACAAATACTTTTTATCATATTCTCAAGCTCCTTGAGGTCAACAAACGTATCGGGTTTCTTATGCGGGTCACGAAGCAAAGCAGCAGGATGAAACAAAGCCATATATTTGATTCCATCCTTATCAAACCATTTACCATGCTCCAGTGACACTTTAATATCTTTGTCTATTAGCACAGTTGCTGCTACTCTGCCGAGGCACACAATAATTTTCGGCTTAATTATCTCAATCTGAGCCCAAAGCCACTCAAAGCACAACTCACGCTCAGACTCCAGCGGATCACGATTACCCGGAGGTCTGCATTTAACAATGTTGGCGATAAAAATATTCGTTTCCCGTGAAAGCCCGATTATTTTCAACATATCATCAAGAAGCTTACCGGCTCTTCCGACAAAAGGCTCACCCCTCAAATCCTCACTCTCCCCGGGACCCTCCCCAATAAAAAGCACTTCAGCCTGCGGGTTTCCAACTCCAAACACAACGTTGTTACGTGTACTATGCAACTCACACTTAGTACAATTACTGCAAGCCGCTTTAAGATCATCCCAAGCTAACACTAAATCACCTCGTATATTATAATATAGTATATTAAAAAAGTTGACAAGTGTCGTATAGTTTGATATTATCCTGTGGCGTTCCAAAGACAGTTGGTAAAGTGTTACTCAAGCAACAGTGCTTGTTGTATCGAAGCACTTTGTAAATCCAGCCGAGGATAGCCTTATAAGAAAGCAGATAATGCTTTGATTATGATTTGGCTGTTGTCCCTGTCTTTTCGCAGGGGCAATTTATTATTTTGAACGCATATTTTAAATAGTAGGAGGTGAAAAGAAATATGCCAAGTGAAAAAATACTAGCTGAAAAGAAAAAAATCGTAGAAGACATGACAGAAAGCCTGAAAAGTCAGGCAGGAGTATTTGTTGACTACAAAGGAATTACAGTTGTTGAAGACACAGACCTGCGTGTAAAAATGCGTGAAGCAAACGTAAATTACTCTGTAATCAGAAACAGACTTATGAAGCTTGCGATTAAAAACGTCGGATTTGACGATTTGGAATCAATACTGGTCGGAACAACATCCCTGGCAATCAGTGAAGACGACCCTATAGCTCCCGCAAGAATCATTAAGGAATACGCCGACAAGCTGCCAAATTACTTTGAAATCAAAGCAGGCTTTATGGATGGTAAGGTACTATCTGCCGATGAAGTCAAAGCAATAGCAAGCATTCCGGCACTGCCGATTCTTCAGGCACAGTTCCTCGGAACAATGCTCGCACCCATTACAAGCCTTGCAATAGTGCTCAAAGCAATAGCTGAAAAAGACGGAGCACCGGCTGATGTTGAGGTAAAAGCCGAGCCCGAGAAACCGGCTGAGAAAACCGCTGAGAAAGCAGCAGAGGATAAAGCAGAGGATAAAGCAGAGGAAAAAGCTGAACCTGCAAAAGCAGAGGAGCCTGCACAAGAGCCTGAAGCAGATGAACCCTCAGCAGCAACAGAGGATAAATAAAATAAAGGAAGGAAAAAAAGATAATGGCTAAAGATAAAATTAAAAATTTAATTGAAGAAATTAAAAAACTGACAGTTATTGAACTCTCAGACTTAGTAAAAGAACTTGAAGAAGTATTCGGAGTATCAGCGGCAGCAATGGCAGCACCGGCAGCAGGCGGAGCAGCAGGTCCGGCAGCAGCGGCAGAGGAGCAAACCGAATTCACAGTTACAATGACAAGCTTCGGTGCAGAAAAAGTCAAGGTTATCAAGGAAGTTCGCACAATAACAGGACTTGGACTTGCAGAAGCAAAAGCACTTGTTGAAGCAGTACCCGCAAAAATCAAAGAAGGCGTAAACAAGGATGAAGCAAATGAGCTTAAAGAAAAACTGACAGCCGCAGGAGCAGAAGTAGAGATTAAATAAATCCACTTCATATTCAAGTAAATTAAAATGAGCTGTTGCATAATTTTGCAGTCAGCTCATTTTTCCTAATATACCAATAAAAAAGTTCTTGCAGTTCGTGCGAACCTATGATATAATGCACCCTACCTTAAAACAAGAACAAAGGAACTCATCATTTTAGTTCAACAATTAATCAAAAACGGGGGGACAATGACGATGGATTCAACAGGAAAAATTACACCCGGAAGCCCTGATGACAAAGGATTTGCGAAGATTGAGATTCTTCTTGAGGCTACAGGCGGGCTTACATTATCGCAGGTTTGTGCGGTAACAGGCCTTGAGGGCTCCACAATTCAAAACTGGGTAAAAAGAGGATGGGTAGAGAACCCTATAGGTAAAAAGTACGAGGAAGTTCATATAGCACGCATTTTAATAATAAATGCCTTAAAAGAATGCATAAAGCTAGAACATATCTCAATGCTTATGAGCTATGTCAACGGAAAATCACAAGACGGCAGTGAAGCAATTATAAAAGAAAGCATGCTGTATAACTACTTATGTGAGGCTTTAAAGCAAAGCGGTCAAAGTGATGACCACTCAAAAAGCGGAGTAGAAACGGTAATAAACAACGTTATTAAGGATTACAGTGACCCAAATCCCGATTCACGCATAAGAATAAGAAAAGCCCTGACACTAATGATTTTTGCTTGTGTTTGCACCGATGTAAAGCGTAGAGTCGAAGCTATGATGGGGCAGATACTTATTGAGCTTGAAGACCCTAAGCCAAAGCCAAAGCCCGTTGCACCGCTTCCGAAAATAGAACTCTT
>Ga0123356_10000574_pt1 | contig 40851 bp, 36 predicted proteins | sample TergutEmb28metaG_2_FD_92546 | JGI IMG/M metagenome (GOLD analysis project Ga0123356, IMG submission 92546) | Embiratermes neotenicus P3 segment gut microbial communities from Petit-Saut dam, French Guiana - Emb289 P3 | ecosystem: Host-associated > Arthropoda: Insects > Digestive system > Gut ...
ACCCTGCCTGACGAAATCAAACGGCAGGTGCACCAACAGAAAACCAGAGATACGGAGATAAGCCTATAAGCAATAACTTGCACCTTAACAATTGAATATGAAATCAAGACACGAAGGATTAGAGTTACGCATGGTAAAACAGACAAAACTGAAAAGCAGCGGTATGAAAATACCAGATTGGGCTTATGATTCACTTGCCCGAAGTCTTCTGCCGGAATTACAAAAATACTATGAGAGCGAGATAGGCAGAAAAGACCTGGAAGAGTATCGGGCTGAAAAGGCACGAAAGGCGTTGGGGTTAGAGCAAAATAAAGAGACCAAAGGGGGCTTCGGAAACATTTCCGAAGCCCCCTTTCTCATATCAGGTCTTTCAAGTATAAAACGAACCCAAATCCGTTGCCCATGGGAATTAAGGGGTTCGGATTATCTGGTTTTGGTGGAGCTGAGGGGATTCGAACCCCTGACCCCTGCGATGCGAACGCAATGCTCTCCCAACTGAGCTACAGCCCCACGACAACGGGATAGATTATAACACAATCATGCCGCTTTGCCATTTACGCGCGATACGCAAATTTTTTTAGCCCCACTCTACCTGCGACCTCTTGCCAGCCCAAATAGTTACTGATATACTGATAGCTTGTTTATGGAGAATGAGGGCACAAACACTATGGACTACGAAACTGTTATCGGCTTGGAGGTACATGCACAACAGTGCACACAAAGCAAGATGTACTGCGGCTGCTCAACAGAGTATACAAATGCACCACCCAACACCCATGCCTGCCCTGTTTGCTTGGGTCTGCCAGGTGCGTTGCCCAACATCAACAAACGCGCCATAGAATACTCCATTATGACGGCTTTGGCGCTCAACTGCAGCATTTCTGACTATACCAAATTCGATCGCAAAAACTATCACTACCCTGATTTGATGAAAGGTTACCAGATTTCGCAATACGACAATCCGGTCGGCTCAAACGGCTGGCTGAGCATTGAGGTCAACGGCGAGACCAAACGCATCGGCATCAATCGCGTACATCAGGAAGAGGATGTTGCCAAGATGATGCACCGCAACGATGACGGCACAACATACAGCCTTGTAGATATCAACCGCTCCAGTATGCCGCTGATGGAAATAGTCAGCGAGCCGGATATGCGCTCGGCAGAAGATGCACGTGCCTACCTGCAAAAGCTACACTCCATCCTGCGTTATCTGGGGGTTTCCACAGCAAACATGGAGGATGGCTCTTTCCGCTGTGATGCAAATATCAGCATCCGCCCCCGCGGTAGCAACGAGTTGTTTGCAAAAGTAGAAGTCAAGAATATGAACAGCTTCCGCGCTGTTTTCCGCGCCTTGGAATACGAAGCCGTGCGACAACGCGAAGCATTAGCCAAGGGTGAGAAACTGACGCAGGAGACACGCGGTTGGGTAGAAGCAGAAGGGAAAACCGTTTCCCAGCGCAGCAAGGAATTTGCCCACGACTATCGCTATTTCCCTGATCCGGATCTTCCGCCGCTCATGCCATCAAAAGAATGGGTGGATGAAATACGCTCCAAACTACCGGAGTTACCTGAGGCGCGCATGCAGCGTTTGATGACTCAGTATAACCTGCAGGCTTACGACGCCAACCTGCTGACAGAAAGCCGCGACATCGCTGATTACTATGAGGAGATGACAAAAGCGGCATCTCAGCTGTCACCGAAGGATTTAGCCAACTGGCTTACGGGGGCGGCAACAAGCATTCTAAACACTTCCGGATGTGATATTATAGAGTTTACAAAGCATGTTTCTCCAGCTAGTTTCGTGCAGTTGATAAGCTTGGTGGAACAGGCTATTATCAACAGCGGCACCGCAAAAAGCGTGCTGGATGAGATGTTTGCCACAGGCAAGGCACCTCAGACAATTATTGATGAGAAAGGGCTGGCTCAGATTTCTGACACATCGGCGCTTGAGTCTATAGCGCGCCAGGTGATACAGGAAAATCCGCAAGCCGTCGCCGACTACAAGACCGGCAAAGCCCAAGCATTAAAATTTATGGTAGGACAGTTGATGCGGCTCTCCAAAGGCAGAGCCAATCCGAATATGGCAACGGAAATAATTACACGCCGGCTGGGAGAAAATTAAATGAGAACTTTTTTCATCATCGCGCAGATGATACTTTCGGTCGCACTTACCGCGGCACTGCTGTTGCAGGTTAAAGGCGGAGGACTGGGCGGCATATTGGGGCAATCCGGCACCGTTTACCGTACGCGTCGCGGCGTCGAGAAAACACTGTTCCAGATTACCATCGTGCTGATTGTGTTATTCTTGGTCATATCACTGATTATGCTCAAGGTAGCCGTAGACTAAACAAATCACTGTTGCACTGCTTTGTTACACAAGCCTCGGGATATAAATCCCGAGGCTTTATACATACCAAAAGTCCATCTGCGAAACTTTGCATGCATGGCGTCTTGCCGCCTTGTTCATACTCGTTTTGTATCGCAGTCCGCTTATGTTCTGCTTGCATAAATGTTATAATCTCGCTGGAGGAGGATAGACTCTGGTGGGTCTTGCGGACTTCAAATCCGTTGGCGACGGCTAACCCGCCGCGGGGGGTTCGATTCCCTTCCCCCTCCGCCAAATTACACTAATCCAAACCCTACGCTGGTCCCCGCCAACAGCAGATTTGTGGTTGAGATTTATCAGTGGCATCCGTCATGAGATAGGTGTGAATGTACTGCTTCAACGAAATATTCTATAATGATTGGAACCCGTTCGGGCTGGAAACAAAATAGGTTATCAAATCGTATTTCATGCATCCGGTGATAATTATTGCGGTTTTCCCTCTACAGGGTACAAAAGGAGAAATCATTGGTCGAGAATGGTAGCGATATCAGGCTAACCGCTCTCTCCCGTTATTCGGGTTGAGGGGCCAAACTAAGTCCGGGTGACTTAGAACAGGCATTGGGATGTCTAAAAATTCCACAGAATGAGTATGTTCTGGCTGGGGTAAAGGATGACGCCGGAGTGTATAAACTGCGCGACGACTTGGCTATTGTGGAAACGGTAGATATGATTGCGGCCATCGTGGATGAACCGTATAGCTTCGGCATGATTGCCGCCGCTAACGGTATCTCGGATATATATGCCATGGGCGGCAAACCAATCACCGCTATGAATATTGTCGGGTTCCCCTCAGAAAGTATGGACATATCGGTTTTAAGCAGAATTTTACAGGGCGCCCAAGCCAAATTGAATGAGGCTGGGGTGATACTGATGGGCGGGCACAGCGTACGCAACGATGAAGTAAAATTCGGATTGTCCGTCACCGGCACCATTCATCCGGAGCATATAATCACCAAAGGCGGCGCTAAAATAGGAGACAGCATCGTCATCACCAAACCCATCGGAGCCGGCATCCTGACAACAGCCCTCAAAGCTGACATGCTACCATCACCTGTAACCGAGAGATTGGTGGCACAAATGTCACGCCTCAATGATAAAGCCTGTCAGGCCATGTTGGAAATCGGCGTGCACGCCTGCACCGATGTTACCGGCTTCGCTCTCTTGGGACACTCCGGCGAAATGGCCGAAAGCAGCGGCACTTCCATTGAGATTGACAGCAAGAAAGTGCCCGTCATACCAGAGGCCATGCAATTTGCCCATATGGGGCTAATTCCTGAGGGTATGTATGCCAATTGGGAATTCCGCAATACCATGGTGCAGGCCCCCGGCATAGATGAGGACACTATGAGTATACTTTATGACCCGCAAACCTCAGGTGGGCTGCTCATATGCGTATCCCCTGAAAAATGTCCGGCACTGCTACAACGATTACATGACCTGGGTGTGAGCCAAGCCGCCGAAATAGGGCGTGTTGTGGAAGCCGCGCCGTGCAGTCAAATTATCGTGTTATGAAATCAGTCCCTATAGCAAAAAAAACTAAAACGCCGTCCGGCATGCGACAGATACCGGCAATAGAGACGTTGCTGGAATCCACTTTCTTGTCAGGTGCCGTCGCCCGCTACTCGCGGCCACTTGTAACCGAGGCAGCACGCCACATACTGACCGAGTTGCGCCAGGATATTCGCCAAAACCAACCCATTCCCACGCTGTCAATGGATTTTATTGCCCAAATGATTATTCAACACCTTTCTGAAGAATGGGCAGGCTTCGCTCAACCTGTCATCAACGCAACCGGCATCATTTTGCACACTAACCTCGGACGCGCTCCGTTGTCTGACCCTGCACTGAAAGCACTAAACGCCATCGGTGGGCGTTACCTCAATCTGGAAAACAATCTTTCGGATGGAACCCGTGGCACGCGCACCATGGAGTTAAGACGGTTGCTGTCTGTTGCCTGTCATGCAGAAGATGCCCTTGTCGTTAACAACAACGCTGCTGCCATACTGCTTGTACTGGTAGCACTTGCAGGTGGCAAAGAGGCCATAATATCACGCGGGGAATTGGTACAAATAGGCAACGGATTCCGCATTCCCGAGATATTGGAACAAAGCGGAGTTATTTTGCGGGAGGTCGGCACGACCAACCAAACATCCGCCCGCGACTATGAAAAATGCATCAGCGAACGCACGGGGCTCATCGTCAAAGTGCACCAGTCTAATTTCGTGCAAAAAGGATTCGTCAGCAGTCCCTCCATTGAAGAACTTGCCGCTATTGCTGGCAAGGCACATTTGCCGCTGGTATATGATATGGGTAACGGTGCTCTTCTGGATACGGCGCATTTCGGGTTAGAGCATGAGCCGACCGTTATAGAATCCCTACGTGCCGGAGCAGATGTCGCCTGCTTCAGCGGCGACAAATTGCTCGGAGGTCCGCAGGCAGGCATAATTGCCGGCAAGCGGGAGTTTATTCGCCTTATGTTAAATCATCCGCTGCTACGCGTAATACGTTTGGATAAGCTATCAGCTATCGCCTTGGAAGCTACCATAAAAAGCTACCTTGACAAAAATGCTGCGCTAGAACTGCCTTTATGGCAAATGATACGGCTCAAAAATGAAGAAATTCACTCCCGTGCCCGCACCATCGCACAACAACTGAAGACACAAAACATAGCCGCCACCATACAGGATGGCGTAAGTTTGGTTGGCGGAGGCACTCTACCGGAACAGGAACTGCCCACTACGCTTATACGCCTGAGCCCGTCATGTGCGGTGGATGAAATCGCCCGCAGATTAAGGCTTTCCTCTCCGCCGCTGGTGGCGCGGGTGGAAAAGGACGCCGTTCTTATTGACCTGCGTACAGTTTTCCCTGACCAAGATGCTCTGCTGCCCGGCATTATCGCCGCCGCCTGGGCTCAAAAGGACTGATGCGTGCTAACCTTTGGCACCGCGGGTCATATTGACCACGGAAAGTCGTCTCTGGTCAAGGCTCTCACATCTATAGACCCTGATCGGCTGCCTGAAGAAAAAAAGCGTGGCATGACCATCGATCTGGGTTTTGCGTGGATGGATCTGCCGTCGGGTGAAACCATAGGTATCATAGATGTGCCCGGGCACAAGCAGTTTGTACACAATGTCATCCCCGGTCTTTTCAGTATTGATGCCGCATTGCTTGTAGTTGCTGCCGATGATGGTTGGATGCCGCAGACAGAAGAACACCTGCGCATATTGGACTTGCTGGGCGTAAGGTGCGGCATTGTGGCGCTGAATAAGGTTGATCTGATAACAGACGCCGAATGGCTGGAGGAAGTGCAAAAAGATGTCGCCAGCAGGCTTGCAGGAACCAACCTTGAAAATGCTCCCATAATACGCGTCAGCACACGCAGCGGCATAGGTATAACAGAACTAACGCAGGCTATTGACGCACTGGCCCAAAAGCTTTCACCGCGCCAGGATATAGGCAAGCCACGCCTGCCTATTGACCGTGTTTTTGTGATTAAGGGAAGCGGCGTTGTTGTAACCGGCACGCTATCGCAGGGGATATTCCACACAGGAGACGCCGTCAACATTACCCCATCAGGCTTAAGCACACGCATCCGCAGCATGGAAAGCTTTAAAAAAAATACCTCCGTGAGCGCCCCCGGCGTGCGCGTTGCCCTCAACCTTGCAGGGCTTAAGCGCACAGATGTGCATCGCGGCGATATAGTCACGGCAGAACGTCAAAGCCCTCTCTTAAGCCGCTTTTTAGATGCTCATTTGACGCTGCTGTCTGATGCGGAAATACCGCTTAAAAACATGGCTGAAGTGCTGGTTTATCTTGAGACACGCGAACTTCTCGGACGCATATCCATCATAGGCGCCAAAACTCTAGAACCGGGAGAGAGCGCTCTGGTGCAATTGCGCTTCCAGGAAGACGTTTCCGCTTTCATCGGAGAGCGTTTCATTATCCGTCGGCAATCGCCGGCAAGGACCATCGGCGGAGGTGTGGTGCTTGACCCGCTAGCAGAGAAGTTAAAATTGTCCGCAACGCCGGAGCGTGTTGCTTTTTTACAAAAACGTCTGACGCAAGACCTTGACACGCTAATTCTCTCGGAAATAAGTAAAAAGGGGTGGGCCGAAACGCAGCAATTACTGCTCAACAGCCTGCATTCAACAGATGACATTTTAGCGCATGTAAAACAACTGTCCGAACAAAAGTTGCTGGTGCTCGCAGCTGACTACGCCGTGCAACCGGCAGTCTGGCAGGATAATTGTTTGAAAGTCTTGAGCGCAATTGACGCCAAATACAAGACCAACCCCATACAAGCCGGCACGCCACAGGCTGCCATACAAAAAGACTTTGCGGTGCCACCTGACATCTTCGATGCTTTGGTACAACAACTGGTCGCAAAGGGCAAGCTGGTGCGTCAGAACGATGTGCTATATCTGCCGGGAAACGCCTCCGCTCTTTCGCCACAGCAGGAATCACTTAGGCAAACCATTTTGGGCATGTTTGCCACTCAGGTTACGACTCCGCCAACGCTCAGTGAAATTGGCAAGCGGCTGGCAAATAGCTTGCCTGTGGCATACTACCTTGTCAAACAGGGCTTATTGGTAGATTTTGGAGGTGGCGTGTTGTTGGAAAAAGCGCACTTTGAGGGGATATGCCGTGAGGTCACGGTACTACTCAAGCAAAACGGGCATGTCAGTATACAGGACATTAACCAGCACTTCGGTCTCAGCCGCAAATACAGCGTACCGCTGCTGACATATTTGGACCGCCTCGGTATCACGCGCCGCGAAGGCGACGTGCGTGTTGCGGGAAAGAAGCTTTTATAGCAGCAAGCCCAAATATAAGCAGACCGAATTTAATAACCTGCTGGTCAATTTCACTGCTCTCCATAACACTCCCCCAAGGGGTTATGTATTGTACTGCATGTTATGTGTTGATTTTTTAAGCGAAAATGTATAGCATAATACCCACAAGAAAAATCTTTATAATGGTGTATTAGGAACAAAACATGGAAATTGAAGAAGTACGTAAAAATACCAAGCTGATGTATCAGGGCAAGCCGTGGAACGTGGATAACGCCGAGTTCGTCAAACCCGGCAAGGGACGCGCAATCTACAGATTGCGTCTCAAAAACCTGCTGGATTCCAGTACTCTGGACATCACCTTTCATTCCGGCGAAAAAGTGGATGAAGCCAGTATTAGCAATCAGGAAATGCAATACCTCTACAAAGAGGGCGATCATTACGTTTTCATGAACACATCCAACTTCGATCAGACTTTCGTCACAGAGGCGCAAATGGGGGATAAAATCAATTTTCTCAAGGAAGGCGTGCTGGTCAACGTACAGTTGCTGGAAGACCGACCGATTGACATATCCATCCCCGTATTTGTCGAGTTGGAAGTAGTCGAAACAGGCACCGCCATAAAAACCGCCACAGTTACGGCGCAGAATAAGTCAGCCAAGCTGGAGACCGGGTACAGTCTTGATGTGCCCGCCTTCATCAGGGAAGGCGACATGATCAAAATAGATACCAGAACCGGCGCCTACGTAGAACGACTTACCAAGAAGTAGCTTATGCCCGCTGAACGGGAACGCCTTGCACGGAAAAAAAACAACCTTGAGCGCCGCGCCCGCATTTACGATATCGTCCACGAGTTTTTCCGCGGGCGGGGATTTTTGGAGGTTGAAACACCAATTCGCGTGCCCTGCATCGCCCCTGAGCTCAACATCTCACCTCTAAAAAGCGAGGGCTGGTTCCTTGCCGCATCTCCCGAATTGCATATGAAACGTTTACTGGCAGCAGGATATAAGCAAATTTTTCAGATCAGCCACTGCTTTCGCAAGGGCGAACACGGAGGACAACACAACCCCGAGTTCAGTTTGCTGGAATGGTACCGCGCAGGTGCAGGCTTCATGGATGTGATAAGCGATACAGAGCAGTTAGTTTGCACGTTGATGCAAGAGCTGCATGCAGGCAACATATTGCGCTATCAAGGGCAAGAAATCGCACTGGATTTGCCTTGGCCGCGCCTCAGTGTTAAAGATGCTTTTCTAAAAATCGCCGGTTGGGATCCTGTGGCAGACTACAACGCGGAGCGCTTTGACTACGACATGGCCACGCTGGTACTGCCGGCATTGAGCATGGCGCGTCCCACCGTACTGGTAGAATATCCTGCAGCAGCAGCTTCACTGGCGCGGCTGAAAACGGGTGACAACAGTGTTGCGGAACGCGCCGAGGTGTTTATTGGCACAATGGAACTGGCCAACGCATACAGCGAACTGACTGACGCAGCCGAGCAAAGGCAACGCTTTATGAAGGAGGCGGCCCAAATTGAACGCGAACATGGGCAGGTCATACCATTGTCAGAGCCTTTTTTGGAGGCGCTGTCTTTTTTGCCTGAGTGTGGCGGTATAGCCTTGGGCATGGACAGACTGGTCATGCTATTTTGCGACGTTGAAAACATTGATGAGGTTTGTGCCTTTACGGAGGAAAACATATGAGTATTTTATCGCGCAACGACATTCTATCCCTTGTTACAAGCGACCCGCCGCTGGTGGAAAATTATCTGGATTTGGAGATGCAGCTGCAGACCAACGGTTTTGATTTAAGCCTGCGCAGCATTTCGCGTTTTAGCTCATGCGGGCGGCTGGCACTAGATAATAAAGAGCGTATGATCTCCACGCAGCAAAAACTGGAGTTTGCACCAAACGGCACCATACATTTGGATGCCGGATGTTTCAGCATAACATATAACGAAATCGTGCATTTGCCCAAGGATGTTACGGCACTCGGGCTGCCGCGCTCAAGTCTGCTCAGATGCGGTGCCTGCATACATACAGCCGTGTGGGATGCAGGTTATCACGGACGTTCAGAATCGCTATTGGTAGTACATAATGCGCTGGGACTGGATTTGGAAAAGGATGCACGCGTGCTCCAACTGGTGTTTTCGCGCCTTACAGGCAACAGCCCCGGTTACGCCGGAGCGTACCAGAGTGAAAATATAACCTAGAGTGCCACGCTTAGCGCTGATGGCACCACTTTAAACGTAACGGGTCCGCAACTCAGCAACTCGCCGTCAGCCTGCAATAAAATACGTTTGTCGCACTCTATACTGACCTGCCCGGCTTTTTCTACACGTATCTTTGGGTAGGTAGTATGAGTTCCCTTATACACACGGGGAAACACGTGCAAAAGCTCAAGCTTATGCACGTCCCCAATGGTAATTACGTCCAGGAGATTATTATCCAAGACCGCCTGCGGGGCAATGCGCATACCGCCGCCGAAAAAAGCGCCGTTGGCTACCACCACGCTGAGCACACGCCGCGCTTCATCACGTCCGTCAATATTAAGACGTATGTCTTTATTGCGATAAAAAAGCAGTAGCTTCAAAAGTGACAGCACAAACGGTACGGTACTGCCCATAAAATGCGGCACGCGCTTGCTGCCATCGGCGACCTCGGCATCAAAGCCCACGCCGACTCCATTGATAAAATATCTCACGGCACGCTGCCCGTCATTATCCGTATACTCCACCTGTCCCGCATCAACCAAACGGCGATGCTCTCCTGTGACCATACGGGAAGACTTCATATAATCTTTGGAATACCCATTGATTTGATAAAATCATTTCCCGTGCCGGTGCCAATAATACCCAATGCCACAGATTTTGAATTCGCGGATGAAAGCAGTCCATTGACCACCTCATGTATGGTTCCGTCGCCGCCTACGGCTACAAGCAGGTCGTATCCCTCGTTGGCAGCCAAGAGTGACAACTCCAGCGCATGCCCGCGACCTTCAGTGAATTGAAAATCGAAAGATAACCCGCCTTGACGCAACAGACTTTCAATATCGGACCACCGGCGGGAGGTATCCCGCCGGTTGCCAGCGACCGGATTGATAATTATCTTGGCATGCTGCTTCGCCATTTTATCCTACCAAGAAACCCTCTGTTCTTTATTGCGTTGCGCAGATCAGTCAATGAAAACTATGCTGTTAGATGGTCTGGCAAGCTGCTCAAAGACGATACCGGCGTCACGGAAGATTTGACGGAAAGTGTCATCGGCGTAATTTCCAAAGCTGACGTAGCGCTTAATGCGGGCATTGGCAAGCATTTTTGCACACAGCACACACGGGGTATGCGTGGCATAAACGACGGACCCATCCATGCTCACTCCGTGAAGAGCCGCCTGAATGATGACATTTTGCTCCGCATGTACGGCGCGACAAATTTCATGGCGCGTGCCGGATGGAATATTATGAGCATCGCGCAGACAGCCCAATGACAGGCAGTCCTGCAAACCTGTCGGCGCACCATTGTATCCGGTGGATAAAATATGCTTATCCTTTACCGCCACAGCCCCAACATGATGGCGCAAACATGTGGAGCGCTCCGCCACCACAGCGGCAATTTTTAGGAAATACTCATCCGAATGCGGGCGGCTCATAATTGCCTCTCAAAAGTAGAAATAGCACTGCGGCATTCCCGTTCCAGATCTTCAAGTGAGCCTTCATTGACGATAGTAAAATCTGCCATGGCAATCGGTCCACCCTTATTGAGATTAAGAATTTCGGCAACGTCGCGGGAGTAGGCTTCTTCCATGGTCAGCGGGCGCACTATGCGCTTTGCCAAACGGGCATAGCGCGTAGCCGGCGAAGACCAAACAAGCGCCACGCGAAAACCGCGACCATAGTATTTGCTGAGGGATACATACTCCTCCCATGAATAAAGCCCGTCCACAACCACATGACAGTCCTTTATTAGCAGGTCTATTTTGGGCAAATTAAGCGTGGCGTAAGCCTCCATACCATGATGCCGACGCAACGACTCGCGCATGCGGCGCTCATTTTCCTCGTTCAGCGGCAGGTTTACTTTTCGCAACTCATCATCGGTTACGTCCCCAAAACGAATACGCGCATAACCTTTGTTCTCAAAAATACGGGAAACCTCCGACTTGCCGGCTCCCGCCATACCAACTACGGCAACAACTAACATACGGCTCCTAAATCAACAAAGTAAACAGGTGCTAATTATAAGCAAAACAGCAAGCAGATAACAACATTTATTCTCCATCAAGGTTCCGGCAACTGCCCGATCGAATTATGACTTCCATGACAATTGCAGCGCATATCAGAGGCGCTGTGGGCTAATTTGCCGCTTTTTGCGCCGCACTACGTCTGGATTATACACAAAATTGGCGATTGGGCATTCTAGCGCCTGTAACAGCGACCGCTATGCTATAATGCCTTTGTTATGGAAAAACTCAATCTTTCCTCAAACATCGAAGGACACATATCCCCTGAGGCGCGGGATATTATGCGTATCGCAGCACGCGTGTCACAACAGCAGGGCGTGCGTATTTATCTGGCAGGAGGTGCTGTACGCGACATGCTTCTGGAGCAGACGGCAACAGACATCGACCTTGTAACTGAGGAGGATGCGCTTGTCTTAGCGCAGCTATTGGCGCAAGAGGTCGGCTGTGAGGCTCTTCTGTACCCGGAATTTTTTACCGCAAAATTGCATTTTCCTGCTTTTTGCCTTGATATTGCCAGCGCACGCAGTGAAAGCTACCGCCATTCCGGCGCTTTACCAACAGTACATCTTGCCGATATCGGCACAGATCTCAAGCGGCGCGATTTCAGCATCAATGCCATGGCAGTCTCCCTCAACAATGAGGACTACGGACAATTGCTGGATGAGTGCGGCGGTCTGCAGGACCTGAAGAGCCAAACAATACGGGTATTACACACGCAGAGTTTTCGGGACGATCCCACACGTATGTGGCGTGCCGTAAGGTATGAGATGCGCCTTGGCTTCCATATGGAAAGCGCCACCAAGGAACTTTTACAACAAAGCCTATCCACTCTGAGTTGTATCAGCGGAGAACGGCTGTGGTATGAGCTCGAGTGTGTCCTGAATGAAACAAAACCTGAGAAGGCATTGTCGCGCGCTGCGGAATTGGGGTTGCTGCGCTGCATACATGCGCAACTGACCTGCAACAGCCTGTTGGACGCTTGGTACGACCATGCCCGGCAATTAAGCCTGCCTAAGAGACCTGAAGCAGGGCTGTATCTGGCGCTGTTGCTCTATCCCTTGGAGGCAGCCGAAAATGAAAGGGTAGCACAGTTACTTAAGCTAAACAAAAATCTGCAGCACACCCTGCTTGATAGCACCAAAGCTAAAGCATCCTTGGCGGTACTTGAGAATGACACCCTGCTGCCCAGCTTTATCTATCATACCCTTTGCAGCTATGACACAAGCGCTATCATAACTAACCTCATTGCCTCAGCGTCAAGCAATGCACAACGTCATATGCGGCTATACCTTGAAAAATTGCGTTATGTCAGGCCAATTCTCAATGGAGATGCCCTGATTTCCCTTGGAGTGAAACCCGGACCGCAGATTAGTGCAATGCTAACCCGTCTGATGCATGCACGCCTTGACGGCAAAACTGATAGCCGTAAGGATGAGATGCGGCTGTTGGATTTTATGTGCTAATTTTACAGAACAAGGCACAAAACCATAACTCCGGTTGTGAGAGTATCTTTAGTCAGGCTTACGCCGCCGCGCAGCACGTATGTGCCAAACAGGAACTCATGCCGGCATCCTGCAGACACTGTTGTACGCGACATGCTTGCGCCTCGTCACTAAACAGCGCAAAAAGGATAGGTCCGGCACCCGCGAGATGCACCGGTACTCCAGCCATGCGCTGAAACTCCATCTTGCAGCTTTCTAATCCTGCAAAAGCCGTAAATGCCACTTTTTCAAAGACGTTGAATAAATCCCCTGCAGCAATAGCTGCGCCGTGTGCCAGGCGCTGCGTCAGCGCATCCGTGAATTCACCATGCGTGAAATGCTCGGACCGCAGCATGGAATACATCGCTGCCGTTTTGGAGGCTACACAGGGTGTATTTGGGAATAGCAACACCAGCCAAACACGCGGCATGTCGGGAAGTTGCCTGAGAAGGTCACCTCTGCCTTGGGCTAATGCCGTGCCGCCGCCAAAGAAAAACGGCAGGTCTGAGCCCAGTTTGGCGGACATGCTTATCAAATCACTTGTTGGCATCTCAGCACACCACAATCGCGCCAGCCCACGCATGACAGCCACCGCATCGCTTGAGTCACCACCAAGTCCGGAAGATAAAGGTATACGCTTATCAAGTGTAATTTTGGCTCCGCGACGTACTCCCGTGTGGCGCGCCAACAATTGCGCCGCACGGCTTACAAGGCTTTTTTGGGCAACCCAGTCACGCGCCGCACAGTGATACTCCAAGTGTTCGGCATCTTCAAAAACCAGCCTGTCACACAAACTAACGCTCTGCATAACACTGCGTATTTCGTGAAATCCGTCAGAGCGCTTGCCGAGTCCCTCCAGCGTCAGATTGATTTTGGCGCAGGCATCCAGTGATATCACAACTCACCCCTGTCGTTGAATGCACTCCACAGCTGCACCCACTCTGCCATGCTCAGTGTTTCAGCGCGGCGGCGAGGTTCAATACCTGCGGTTTCCAACAGAGGGAGAATTTCTTCTTTCGGTTTATTCAAACCCTGAGCCAGTGAGTTAGGCAGTTGTTTGCGGTTAGCACAAAAACCGGCACGGACCAGTCTAAAGAACTCGGGTGCCAATGAGAGAGGAATTAGAGGCTTGTTGTGAACAGTGATTCTAAGTACGGCAGAATCCACCTTTGGCATGGGATAAAAACTGCCCGCAGGCACACTGCATACCAAGCGGGGCTCTCCATACAACTGCACCGCCACACTAAGCAGGCTCATCTCACCAGGACGGGCAGTAATCACCCGCGCCACCTCCTTCTGTAGCATAAGCGCCATAAGCTCAGGCTGACACTCACTCTCCAAAAAGTGCCGTATCACAGACGATGTTATGTAATACGGCAGGTTGGCAACCACCTTGTAGCAGCCGCCAGCTTGTGCTATTAAATCAGACGGGGGGCATCTCAGTATATCATCGTGTAAGACACGCACGTTGTCGCATTCTAAAAAAGCATTTTGCAACATTAAAGCCAGTGTGTCATCAAGTTCTACGGCTATAACATTCCCCGCATTACGCGCCAACTCCCTCGTCAAAACACCTAATCCTGGTCCGACCTCAACCACCGTATCATGCGCACTCAACTCAGCTGCCGCCACTATTTTACGCAACACCCCCGAGTCGACTAGAAAATGCTGCCCCAAGCTTTTTTTGGCACGGGCATCACGCGCGCTCAGCAGTCGCTTGGTCTGCCGCATAAGAGATTCCGCAGGTACCACACAGTCCGGCATGCTAGACACCACACTCAAACACTTGTATCCGACAAGGCATGTCGCCGGATGCCAGAATAAAGTTTTCCCTTCGGTTATTGAGTATCAATCTGTTGAGAAAAAAATCATTTTCAACATTTTGATAGATTGGCGCCAAATGCAGCAAATTTGAGCCCTCACGTATACCAGCTTGTGCAGAGTAATACATAACACCCATATCATAACACAAGGCATGGCAGTGCTACACAGGAAAACACATAGCTCTTTGTATTTGCTCACGCGACTTATCTGAGACAAGCAGCCATTTTTGACCCTATCACATCACACATGCTACAATGTAAAATCATGGAAATAAGTTGGCTGGGGCATTCCTGTTTTAGAATTCGCGGCAAGCAAGCTTGCGTCGTCACAGACCCGGTATCGCCGGGCAAAGGCTATTCCCTTGGCAAATTGAGCGCCAATATTGTGACCGTGAGCCACAACCACAACGGGCATAACTACACAGCCAGATTTTCTGACAACCCTCACGTATTATACCGACCGGGCGAGTACGAGGTTTCGAGTGTATTGATTATCGGTCTTACAAGTTTCCACGACACATCCCGTGGCAGCGAAAGAGGTAAGAACACTATTTTCGTTTTTGAAACAGAGGAGATGTCCATATGCCACTTGGGCGATCTGGGATACTCTTTGACTGCCAGTCAGATTGAGGAAATCGGCAAGGTGGATATTCTTATGATTCCTGTAGGTGGCGGCAGCACCATCAACGCCACTGCAGCCTCATCCATCGTGCGGCAGATTGATCCTAAGATTGTGCTGCCCATGCATTACAAAACATCCCTGTTCCAGGATACATTAGATCCTATTGAGGTATTCCTTAAGGAAATGGGCGTCTCCGACACATCTACAAAGCCCAAGCTGAGCATCAATAAAAACGGTCTGCCATTAGCCACACAGGTTACGCTACTGGAATTGCAACCGGTCAAATAAACAGGCGTCACACCTCAACTTTGGAACGTTAGACATCAGTGCTGCCACGATAAGGCGTCAAGGTGCTCTATCACACACTTCATCGCAACAAGCACCATTGCAATAACCTCAAATGGTTGCCAAAAACCGCCTCAGCAGACAATACACCTTTCATGTAATACGCTGGTACAATTCTGATAAACGTTTTCTGCCGCTTACACCTGAGTTGCCGCCTTCTCCAAAACAGCAGCTTTTGTGCCTAATTTGCTCTAAAGTGCGCACTCTTCATAGCTATTTGTGCCTACCTAGAAATAAAAATCCAGTCAAAATATCCGAGCTGTAAAAAGAGCGCCGTCACGAGCTAGCGACACGGGAAGGATTGAGAATGCCTGCCTTTAGTAGCATTTCAAAGCGTTGAGGAACACTGCTTAGAATTTTAGTCTCCTCTAAACAATTGCCATAATCTGATGTATGCACTCATTTGGTCATGTCAGGTGCAATAAACATCGTGAGGAGATAAATAGCGAAGTCAGGTCTCACTTCGCTCACCCGACCTGTTAAAACCATGTTATTAAAGAAAGGCTCCCCGACGGGGAGCCTTTCTTTAATAGTTTTAGAACAACTTCAAAAAAGCGGATTTAAACCACTCTGCGGGTGCGAATGATGAGAATGACGACCGCCAAAGTTAGAAGTGCTCCGACACCAACGATGACCCAGATATAAACAGGAGTGCTCTGGACAGGCATGGTGACTGTGATATTCTGATCATTAAATTGAATATCAGCAGTAACATTAGGTGGAGGAACATTGGTAAAGACTATATTCTGGGCAGGAGGAATATATAAGGTGATGGTAGGCTGAGGAAGTACAGTCTGAGTCTGAGTAAACGGAGGAATGGGTAATTGAATTCTAAAGTTATAGCCACCTTCCCACTCAGAAGGAACACCAGATGCACCATTGACACCTACGCGCCAATAGTAGTAATTACCATCAGTAAGGCTAGTTGGCCATGTATAACTCATCTCCAAGTTTGAAGGAATAGCATTGACTACCTGAGTGGTAACACCGGTGGAGAAATCATAAGAGGTAGAAACCTGAACAGTATAGGTTCTGCCAACCTTGCGTGCAGCAGTACTTGGATCTTTCCATGCAAACTGCGGTCTGAGATACGGAATAGCAACGCCAGCCGCAGGAGTCAGATCATAAATATGTATCACTGGTCCGGCATCGGTGTCGAAATCAAAGATAGTTGCATCAATCGTATCTTTAGCAGTGTTGAACATGAAACTTGAAACAGGACTATTCGCCCAAACAGATACATAGTATGTAGTGTCAGCCAACAGCTCATCGACAGCTACATAATTCGTATTTCCATCTGTTGTGAAAGTGCGTACAACGGCACCACCTGTGGTATTGTTGGTATAGAGGTTAGTTTGCTTGACGGTGCTTATCTTGACTGTATAGCCAGTAGCATAATCCATGAGGCTCCAAGAAATAACAGCCGAAGACTTAGAAGTGCCAGAGGAAGAATCCGTTGCAACACCGGTAACATTGACTCCATCGCCGTTGCGACCGAGAGTATCTGTATACGTCCAGATTTCATTGCCAATTGTTGCATATAGAACTACATTGCCGGAAGTAGCAGGAACAGCAAGAAGCCTACTGTAGCGTCCAGCAGCTCTACCAAGAAGAGTAGGTGCATTGGGGCTAATCGCCTCAGCGCCGTTAACCGCTCCACGAACACGATAGGTCTCAGCACCAATTGCATAAATCATGCCGGAGCCTTCATAGATATTGCCATTGCCCGGGGCAGCAACAATATCACGAACCCAGTTAGTGAGATAACCAGGGCTTGAAGCTTTTGTCCATGTCATAGCGCCGGGTTTGTCAGTATAGCGATAGATACCAGCTCCTGTGCCCAAAGCACTCTGGCTGGAGTTTACACCAACAAAGACATTGCCGCTATCAAGATAATCAGCAGCTGGCGTAATTACCGCATCATACATGGTACCGCCGGAGAAAAAGCCTGACGTCATCGTGGTAGCAAAAGGAGTCCATACAACACCACTGTCGGTGGACTTATAAGCAAAGACTGTGTTCGGTGATGCTATGACACCAACTGCAAATACGGTATTAACCGTAGTGCCGTTTGTGTTAAGAGCATAAGCGAGATCTGTGATGCGACCGCTAGTCAGGTTCGTGCGAGCAGGAGCTGTCCAAGATGTACCATAGTTATAGGTAACAATTGAGGAAGCACTAGAGTTACCAATAAGACCAGCGACAACAACTCTGTTATTGCTCAAAGGCAATACGGCATCAACAGAGGCAAAAGTGATAGTAGATACAGAAACAGTGTTAAACGAACCGGTTGATGCATTTGTGGTTGAACGCTGTACAGCAGAAGAGGAACTCCCGCCTAATTTAAAGCGGTAAATAGTGTTGTCAGTGCCATAAGCGGGCGACAAGACCAGTCTGTCATATACAACATCAGTACCAGTCGCCGTAATTACACTAACGCGCTCCCAAGCACCCCCTGCTGCAGCCATGCGGCGCCACATGCTGGCGTGATTAGTAGCAGCAAGAGTATAAGACGAAGCATCAGTGGTGATTACAAAAATGTCACCCTTTGCGGCAATAGCCAAATCCAGAATGAAGTTAATCTCGTCATTGATGAGACTGCGCTGAATGTAAGGCTCTCCAACGCTAAAGCCACCATTATAACCGCCCACGTTAAGAACATAGGAAAGATCTTTTCCGCCGAATTGACCGGAAAGGAACCCTACGTCAAGCAAAACCCAAGCCACTGCAGTGGTGACACTATCGGCCAATGTTTGACGAGCAAACGAGGCAAGTGTGCCGGATCCAGATACATTGCGCCATGCACTTGTACTTTTGGCAACCTGACCATTAGAACTACCAACCAAAACGGTAGAAGAGCCCCAAGCACCAACCATGGACAAATTCATCCAAAGCGTTTGAGTAGGAGTAGTGCCTGTAACGTTACCATACTTTTCGAGTGTTTCGCTCTCTACTATACGGTAGATACCAGCACCCGTGCCGCCAGAAACGCAGAAAATGAAGTTGGTGGATTTGTAGTTCATTACCAGACCGCCAGCACCATTACTCTCAGCCATGCCTGCATTGTAATCAGACGGGAAAGCGATATCAGCATTTGTAGCACTGGTAATGGATACATGTCCATTCTCGCCCCATGTACTGAGATCACAACACGTTTTAACATAAACGGTCGAGCCATTTGTACCGACAGCAACTATGGCATAGTTAGAACCAAAAGTAGGAGTTACCTTAACCGACAGAATATCATACTTACCAAAGGTATAAGGGTTACCAATATCCTTTAAATTGTTGCTGGAATCCCCTTCCTCCCAATAATACACGCCATTATTCAAGCTGGCGCTGCTAGTAACAGCAAATGAATTAACACCGACTACGGCGTAATGCTTAGCATTACCATTAGGAAGTTTACCATTCACGCCTATATCAAATGTTTTAATTGTGTTGCCGGTTCCGGCAACACTGACCAGTTTGGTAAAGTTATAACCGCTATTGTCTGAACGATAGAGGGCATTATCAGTGATGATAAATAGGACATTCGCATATTCGGGAGAGCAAACAATCCCTATTATCTCTTCGTTTAATACGGTGTACTGAACCGTTGAGCTTTCCCTAACCTCGGTATCAATGCGTTTCCAAGTGCTACCGTGATTATCGGATACGATAATGGTATGGTCAACACCGTCAGTACCATTATCAAACTGGGCATAGGCATAAAGCTTGCCGTCACGACTAGACTGTGCAAGAGGGCCACCCTTGACCAAATTCGGGGCAAGAACGAGGTTCTCTTCCGATGGGAGTTCTACATTTCCCCAATCGGTCCACTTTTGCACACCTGCAGCAACAGGCGCAGCAAACTGGATGTTGCCGACAAGCATAAGAGTTGTCAGGACAACGCCCAAAATTTTAGCAATTCTGCTTTTCATCGACTTTTAATTTCTCCTTGATAAATTCTATATTGTTTTGTTATGAATACCATCTTTAAGACTCTACCTTGACTCTGCCTTAAAGACGACTAAAGTCAAAGTCTTTTTGCGCGTTTTCTCACGCTCTCCCTCGCGGGTATATGCAAACGTACCACCTCCTCTTATACAGGTTCCAATGCTACATGATACCACGTTCTGTCAATATGTCAATAGCCTAAAAGACTATTTTTTACACTTTTTTCAATTTTTATAAAGTCACACCGCAAACATCCAACTCAATGGCAATAATATCCCCCATACGCCACATGCACGGGATTTACCTTACAGTCTTTCCTTGCCCAAGCTTGCCAGAAAATCTGCATTGACGCGCGTTTTGCGCAGGTGATCCAACACTCGTTCTGTAATATCCATCGAGTTCCCTGTCGGGCTGTCTGATGCAATCATGGCCACCATACGGCGCAACAGCTTAATCTGTTTCGTCGTGGTCTCCACCAGCAGCAAATCGTCGCGACGCGTACTGGAGTGCGCGATATCCACCGAAGGAAATACACCCCTCTCAGCCAAACGACGGTCAAGATGCAACTCCATATTGCCTGTACCCTTGAACTCTTCATAAATCAGATCATCCATACGCGAGCCTGTATCCACCAGGCACGTTGCAATGATGGTAAGTGAGCCACCCTCTTCAATGTTGCGCGCGGCTCCGAAGAACTTCTTGCCCGGATGCAGCGCCACAGGATCAATGCCACCGGAAAGCGTACGCCCCGACGGCGGCATAGCCAGATTATAAGCGCGCGTAAGACGCGTGATACCATCCAGCAGAATAAACACGTCTTTGCCGCATTCCACCATGCGCTTGGCCTTCTCCAAAGCCAACTCTGCCACACGCGTCTGGTTTTCCACCGCCTCATCAAACGTGGCGGCAATAACCTCGCCTTTGACGGAGCGCCTCATATCCGTAACCTCCTCAGGGCGCTCGCCTATAAGACAGACCATAATGCTGATATCGCTGTAATTTGTTGCAACAGCATTGGCAATGGCTTTCAACAGCATGGTCTTGCCGGCTTTTGGAGGTGCCACAATCAGACCGCGCTGTCCGCGTCCGATAGGAGCCACCAGATTAATCAGGCGCGTTGCCAGCAAATCCGGACGTGTCTCCAAATTGATAAGCTTATTGGGAAAAGTGGGCGTAAGTGAACTGAAGTTGGGGCGCCTGCGCGCCATTTCGGGATTGACATCATTGATGGCCTCCACGCGCAACAAGCTATAGTATTTCTCGCCGACTTTAGCCGGACGGCCCTGACCTACCACCGAGTCGCCTGTGCGCAGGCTGAAACGGCGTATCTGCGACTGCGATACGTACACGTCCGATGGGCTCGGAAGCAAAGTTTCCTGACGCAAAAAGCCGTATCCATCCGGCATGATATCCAACACACCTGAGCAAAACACATTACCCTGCATCTTGGCCGAGGCCTGCAACAGGCGCATAACTATTTCATGTTTTTTAAGACCAGTAACACCGGATATTCCAGTTTCTTTTGCCATATCAAGCAGTTCTTCTCGGCTCTTCTCCTCAAGCAGCTTCATATCAATAGGCTTGGGTTTTACCTCAGCTAACGACACCTCCGTACGAACAGGAGGATTATTGCCCTCCGCAGGCTCCAAAGGCAACACGGGCTGCTGTTCTGTCGGCTGCTCCGGTTGTATCTGCTCCAGTGGTTGTTCTTGTTGCGTCATATGTGTTCCTTGTCCCTCCGTGTCATCAGTTCAACGTATTACTTGCTTTGACCGACCACACGATGCCAGTCAGCCAAGAAGCGTGCATTGCCCGCACCAGTCATGGGATGCTTTATCATCTGCTCCAGCACATCAAATGGTATTGTGGCTATGTCTGCTCCGGCTTGGGCAGCAGCTACACAATGCAGGGGGTGTCTTATGCTGGCAGCAATGACCTCGGTATCAAAATCGTATTCCCTATATATGTCCATAATAGACTTTACCAAAGCCATGCCATCCTGCCCAATGTCATCCAGACGCCCTACAAAGGGGCTTATAAAGGCGGCACCGGCAAGCGCCGCAAGAAGTGCCTGATTTGCAGAAAAACAAAGTGTCATATTTACCTTGATGCCCTCGCGTGACAGTTTGGAGGTTACCTCCAAGCCATCCGGCGTGGCAGGTATTTTCACCACTACATTGGGATGCCACGCCGCAATGCTACGTGCCTGAGACGTCATGTCATCCACACCCTCCACAACCACCTCGGCGGAAACCGGTCCGTCAACTATGGAGCATATCTCCTTGACCAGAAGCTGATAGTCTTTCTTGCCCTCTTGAGCCACCAGCGTAGGATTAGTGGTAACACCGCTTACAACCCCCCACTTGACTCCCTGGCGTATCCGGTCGATATTGGCCGTATCCAAAAATAATCGCATGCCTTTGCCTCCTCGTTATTCAAGCGGAAGGGTCGGCTGCGAGCCCTCGCGCATTACATTCTTAGCCACGCCAATTAGCCCGCTGAACAATGGATGCGGGCGATTGGGGCGGGAACGGAACTCGGCATGGAAGTGGCATCCGACCATCCACGGATGGTCGCGCAACTCACAAATCTCCACCAGCTGTCCGTCGGGCGAAAGACCGCTAAAGACCAATCCAGCGTTTTCCAGCTGCTGGCGGTAATCATTATTAAACTCAAAGCGATGACGGTGACGTTCCAGCACTGTGCTAACACCATTCCCATAAGCTTGCGCTGCCCGCGTCCCCGGCAGCAGGCAGCAGGGATAATTACCCAGTCTCATAACGCTGGCATTACTATCCGCCGCAGGCTGTCCGGGCAGCAATTGAATTACGGGATACGGAGTATCCGCGGCAAACTCAGCCGAATGTACCATATTAGATTTCAGCACAAAGCGGGCAAACTCGACTATCATCATCTGCATGCCAAGACACAGACCCAAATAGGGGATATTATTTTCACGTGCATATGTGGCGGTTCTAATCACGCCGTCCACACCGCGGGCACCGAATCCTCCCGGTGCAACAATGCCCTGTACGCCGCGCAGTTTGCTTTCAATATCGTTGTTCTTTTCCAAGCCATCAGCCTGCACCCAAGAAATATCTATCTTACTGTTATGCTGCAGTCCGGCATGGCGCAATGCCTCCCGTGCTGAGTAGTACGCATCCTCAAGTTCCACATACTTTCCCACCACCGCAATACTCACCGATTGCTCACAGCCATCGTTGCAGTTGGCTATATGCTGCCAACAACTCAACTCAGGTGCAGCGGCACTTAGCCCAAGGCGCTGTACCACCAGGTTTCCAATACCCTCTTTCTCAAGCACCAAAGGCACCTCATAAACACTGGAAACCGTGGTCAATGGAATAACAGCCTGGCGCTCGACGTCACAGAAAAGCGAAATTTTGTCGCGTATTCCATCGGATATTGGATAGTCAGCGCGGCAGGCTATAATATCTGGCTGGATACCCATGCGGCGCAACTCGTTGACGCTGTGCTGAACCGGCTTGGTTTTAAGTTCTTTGGTTGATGCAATATACGGAAGCAATGTCACATGCAGATATAGTACATTGTCACGTCCTATGTCATTGCGCATCTGGCGGATGGCCTCTAAAAACGGCTGGCATTCAATATCGCCCACAGTACCGCCGACCTCCACCAGCACAACATCGGCACCAGAATCAACGGCTATCTTCTTGAAATGTTCCTTAATTTCTCCAGTGACATGCGGAATAACCTGAATTGTACCGCCAAGAAAATCCCCGCGGCGCTCCCTGGCAATAACCGCACTGTATATCTGCCCTGATGTAATATCCGACTCAGTCGTAAGTTCAATATCGATAAAGCGTTCGTAGTTGCCTACGTCAAGATCAGTCTCAGCGCCGTCCTTGGTGACAAACACCTCTCCGTGCTGATAGGGTGACATAGTGGCCGGATCAACATTAAGATAAGGATCCAGCTTCTGAACGGAGACCGTAAGACCGCGGCTTTTGAGTAAGGTGCCGATGGAGGCCACCGTGATACCTTTGCCCACCGAACTGACAACTCCGCCTGTTACAAATATGTACTTCGTCATATAAGCAATCGTCTTGACAACATTAATGAAACTTTCAAAGTCTTTATCTTGGAAATACCGCGACGGCAAGAACCATACAAGCTACAAAGTTGTGAAACTCTTGTGCTTTCCATTATAAACGGCTTTATAGCATAATGTCAACAAGCCTTGTTTAACATTTGTTTGTTAATATTATTGGCTAACAGTTGACATATATTATGGTACCATATTATAATTTCAGGGCAAGTCACCCCACAAGGCATTCGGGAGGTGAGAATTATGGCAGGCAAAGATTACTATAACACTCTGGGAGTCAGCCGCGGAGCCAGCGAAAAAGACATTAAAGACGCTTTTCGCAAGCTGGCGCGCAAGTACCATCCTGACGTCAATCCGGGCAACAAAGCCTCCGAGGAAAAGTTCAAGGAAATTAACCATGCATACGAGGTACTTTCGGACGGGCAAAAACGCAAAAATTATGACCAGTTCGGAGAGAATTGGGAATATGCCGAGCAGTTTAAACAGCAAAGCGGACAAGGCGCCTCAGGGGCGGGCTTTGATTTCAGTCAGTTCAATTTCGGCGGAGGACAGGGCAGTGCTCAGTTTACCAGTGCCGACGGCATGGATAATCTCTTCGCCAATCTGTTCGGCGGTGCGCGCAGCCGCCGCGCACAACCGCGGCGCGGGCAGGATATAGAACACCCTGTAGAAATTACGCTGGAGGAGGCTTTCGGCGGCACGAGCCGCCTGCTCAACCTGCAGACCGATGATATATGCAAAACATGTAACGGCACGGGGCGAATGAACAAAAGCATCTGTCAAGCCTGCCAAGGGGCGGGAGCGGTATTGCGCATGCGCCAATTGGAAGTCAAAATCCCCACCGGCGTTAAAACCGGCTCGCGTGTGCGTATCGCCGGACAAGGAGCATCCGGTCATGGCGGACCTGCCGGAGACCTGTATCTGCTGATAAGCATACGCGCACATGGCAGCTTTGAGCGCCACGAAGACGACCTGTTAACTACCGTGGCGTTACCGCTGAGCATTGCTATGCTGGGCGGTGAAATAGAAGTACTTACTCTCAGCGGCAAACTGGAGTTAAAGATTCCTCCGGAAACACAAAATGGACGCACGTTCCGCCTGACAGGACAAGGCATGCCTCAGTTGGGCAAGGGAAATCGTGGAGATCTGCTGGTCAAGATGAGTGTTGTTTTGCCTCTCAATCTGAGCGGAGAAGAAAAGGAACTCTTTTCGCGCCTGCGCCGTCTGCGCGCTGAGTAAAGTAAACGAGGTAATGCATTATGCACAAAAACAAACCCGAAACCAATCGACCGCGTTATGTCATCAGTGTAGCCGCAGAAATGCTGGGAACTCAGCCCTATACCCTGCGCTATTATGAGCGGGTAGGAATTATCAAGCCGGCGCGCTCAGGCGGCAATCTCAGGCTTTATTCCGATGACGACTTAATGCAGCTACGCCGCGTGATGACTTTGATGTACGATCTTGGGGTTAACCTCGCAGGCGTAGAGGTCATCATGCGCATGAGTAACCAAATCATAGAACTGCAACACGCAAATACTATTCTGTTACAAAAATTAAACCAATACAGGCAGGAATAGAGAAAACCATGAGACAAGACAAATATACCGAACAGGCCCAGGAAGCACTAAATCTATCGCAGCAATTGGTCATGCAATATCACCATAGCCAAATGGATGTGGAGCATCTGTTTATGGCACTGCTTACACAGGAAAAAGGTCTGGTGCGCGAGATTATAAAAGAGCTGGGGCTTGACATAGACAGCATTCGCTCCGATGTAGATAACGCCCTTAACCGCTCACCAAAACTCGGCTACCAGACACAGCAAATTTACGCCACACCGCGCATCAATAGCGTGATAATGGCAGCATCACAGGAAGCATCCCGTCTAAAAGACGAATTTATCGGAACGGAGCATCTTTTTATCGCCATAGCCACCGAACAACGCGGGCAGAGCGCTTTTATACTTAAAATTCATGGCATTGACCAGGAGAAAATCTATGCCGCGCTTCAAAAAATTCGCGGCAGTCGGCGCGTCACCGATGCCGATGCAGAAAGCCATTATCGTTCTCTGACTAAATACAGTCGGGACCTAACCGAAATGGCACGTCAGGGCAAACTGGATCCTGTAATAGGACGAAATGAAGAGGTACGTCGCGTTATGCAAATCCTCTCACGGCGCACCAAGAATAACCCCATCATTGTTGGGGAAGCCGGCGTGGGAAAGACAGCTGTCGCCGAAGGCGTAGCACAGCGTATCGCCGACGGCGACGTACCTGATTCTCTATTGGGCAAAAAAGTGATGGCTCTGGATATGGGATCCTTGGTAGCAGGGAGCAAGTTTCGCGGTGAATTTGAGGAACGCCTGAAATCTGTTATGGACGAGGTGCGTCAGGCTCAAGGCGAAATCATCCTATTCATAGACGAAATGCATACCGTAGTTGGCGCCGGAGCCGCAGAGGGCTCAATCGATGCCTCAAATATGCTTAAGCCGGCTTTGGCACGCGGGGAACTACGAGCCATCGGTGCTACCACGCTGGATGAATACCGAAAGTTTATTGAAAAAGATAAGGCCTTGGAACGTCGCCTGCAACCAGTCTATGTGGACGAGCCTTCTATTGCAGCCAGCATCGACATACTACGCGGTTTGCGTCCGCGTTATGAAGAGCACCACAAAATTAAAATAAGCGACGAAGCCATTGAGGCCGCTGTCAAGCTAAGCCAACGCTATATAGCCGACAGGCATCTTCCGGATAAAGCCATCGACTTAATGGATGAGTCTGCCAGTAAAATCCGTCTGGAAACAGAAAGTGCCCCGCCGGATATAAAAGCATTGGGAGATAAGCTAAAAGCACTTATTTCCGATGAGGACAGCGCGGCCCAACAACAGGAATACGACCGTGCCGCTGAGCTGAAAGCAGAAAAACTGCGCACTGAGACCGAATATAACCAAAAACGCAAGGCTTGGCTTGATCGCGAGAAGATCAAGCCTGAAGTAACAGAAAACGACATCGCCAACCTTGTAGCAAAATGGACCGGCGTTCCAGTGTCCCATATACTGGAGGGAGAATCCCAGAAACTGCTGCATATGGAAGAAAGCCTGCACGAGCGGATGATAAATCAGGAAGAAGCCGTCAATGCAGTTTCTGAGGCTATTCGCCGCGGGAGAGCCGGGTTGAAAGATCCCAAACGCCCTATCGGTAGCTTTATGTTCCTTGGTCCTACAGGCGTTGGCAAGACCGAACTGGCGCGCTCGCTAGCTTGGTTTCTTTTCGGGGATGAAAATGCCATGATCAGGCTGGATATGTCGGAATACCAGGAAAAACATACTGTGTCACGGCTTATCGGCTCACCCCCAGGATACGTTGGATTCGACGAGGGTGGACAACTCACGGAAGCTGTCCGGCGCCGCCCATACAGCGTCATCCTCTTGGATGAAATCGAAAAAGCGCATCCTGAGGTATACAATAGCCTTTTACAGGTGCTGGATGACGGGCGTATGACCGACAGCCATGGGCATACGGTAGATTTCAAAAACGCCATAATCATCATGACATCCAATGCAGGTGTAGCCCTTATCCGCCGCGAATCAGCTTTGGGCTTTGTAACACAAAAAGACGATGAGTTAACACGTAAAAACGCCTATGAGCGCATGAAAGAAAAGGTGATGACAGAGGTGCGTAAGGTATTTCGCCCTGAGTTCATTAACCGCATCGACGATATAATCGTTTTCCACGAACTGAGCGAGGAGCAGTTGGCTCAAATCGTAGAACTAATGATAAAGGATTTACAAAAGAGGCTGGAGGAACGCAAGCTTAGCATCAACATAACCGATGCAGCTAAAAACTGGTTGGTAAAAGTTGGTTACGACCCGGCTTATGGCGCACGACCACTGCGCCGCTCTATTGAGCGGTACGTGGAAAATCCATTGGCCAACAGTCTGTTAAAAGGCGAATTTAAGGAATATGAAACTGTAACTGTAGACTGCGGCGAAGATGGATTAATATTCAACACGCAAGAAACCAATACAGTCAAAAAACCACGTCGTTCTGCATCCAAAACGCAGGAGTAATAATTACGGACAATCAGGATAGTCAACCAAGCCAAAGCCGGCTAAAACGCCTGTTGCGGAAGTGGGAGTACTGGGTGGGAGCGCTCGCTGTACTCATCACTTTCGGCTTGGCGCTTTTAATGGTGCTTAATTGGCACTCTGTGGACCAAATGGCCGGTTATGGCTACGTCGGCGGGCTAATCGTGAGCGCTCTAGGCTGCAGCACGTGGTTCGTGCCAATTCCCATGGCTGCAGTACAGTTTACACTCGGAGGCATCCTGCTTCCATGGTTTGGTCCGCTTTGGCTGGGGCCACTATTCGTAGGACTGGTATGCTCATTTGGAGAGGCGACCGGTGCGCTCAGCATCTACGCCGCGGGTTATAGTGGAGGCACCGGCATATCCGATAAATTCATCAAGGGACGTTCGGGGCGCTTTATTAGGATATATCAGTGGCTGATGAGATTATTGCAACGACGCGGGGCACTGGTGATGTTCATCTTGTCAGCGCTGATGAACCCATTCTTTTTCCCGGCGGCACTGACATGCGGTGCATCACGTTTTGGTTTAAAAAAATATTACCTGATTACTTTTGCCGGCAAGTTTATCAAATGCAGCATTATTGCCTACGCAGGGTATTTCGGGTTGCGCAGTTTATTTCAATGGCTGGGAATATAATCCCTCACACAAAAACATTTTTTGCAGGGGAAAATAATTTGCGCTATAATGTGCCCCAGTTTACAAGAAACGTTTTATAAGATATGAATTTGCATGAGGCTTGCGGCGTCTTCGGGATTTACTCCAAAAGTAAAGATTTAGCTCGGCTTACCTATTTCGCTCTTTTCGCCCTGCAACACCGCGGGCAGGAAAGTGCTGGTATCGCCACATCCGATGGCAAGCGCGTTCAGGTGTTCGCCCGTATGGGATTGGTTTCGCAGGTATTTGACGAGGAATCCCTTTCAAATCTCACCGGGCATATCGCTATCGGACATAACCGCTATTCCACGACAGGATCGTCGCGGATTTGCAATGCTCAGCCACTAGTGGTTGGCAACGACGAAAACACCATTGCCATAGCCCACAACGGCAATATCACAAACACTCAACCGCTCATGAAAGAATTGTGCGACAATGGCTACACATTCAATACCACCACTGACGCTGAGGTCATCACCAATCTCATTCTGTCGTCTACAGAAAAGGATTGGGGTTCCCGTATCCGCCAAAGCATGCGTCGCTTGCAGGGAGCCTATTCTTTGACGCTGATGACCACTGACACCCTTTTCGGAGTGCGCGACCCGCTGGGCGTACGTCCATTGTGCCTCGGCAAAATGGGGGATGACAGTTGGGTTCTGTCGTCTGAAAGCTGCGCGCTGGACCACATTGGCGCTTGTTTCGTACGCGAAATCGAACCCGGTGAAATCGTAGTGATTGACGCCGACGGGCATAGGAGTTACAAAGAGGAGTCCCCCAAGCATGCTTTGTGCATTTTTGAGTATATCTATTTCGCCCGTCCTGACAGCATAATAAATAATAGGCTGATATATGAAACGCGTAGCGCCATGGGAGCAGGACTGGCAGAAGAATACCCTGTAGATGCCGACCTCGTGGTCGGTGTGCCGGATTCTGCCACCCCAGCCGCCGTCGGATACGCCACCCGCTCCGGCATTCCGCTGGGTATGGGACTCGTAAAAAACCATTACACTGGTCGCACTTTTATCGCACCGGATCAGCGCCTTCGCGACCTTGGAGTAAAGCTAAAATTCAATCCTATGCGTCAGTTGCTGGAAGGCAAGCGTATCGTACTGGTAGACGATAGCATTGTGCGCGGCACTACAACGCCGCAAGTCATACGCCTGCTGCGCAAAAGTGGCGCCAAGGAAGTGCATATGCGCGTTTGCTCTCCGCCACTCTGCTTCCCATGTTTTATGGGAGTTGATATGGCCACCAAACGGGAATTGATTGCAACACATAAGAACATTGCGGAAATCCGCGATTACATCGGCGCCGACTCGTTGGGTTATCTCAGCTTGGATGGGTTGGTCAAGGCCACAGGGTTACCAAACAATTGTTTCTGTCTGGCCTGTTTTACCGGCGATTACCCAATGCCTGTTCAGCTGGAGATGGACAAGTTGCAGCATGAAAATGGCTGATAGACTTAGACGTTCTCCTGCACCTAAGTTACTGAAAATCACACCTGGCAAAATTTTCAGTTTCTGGCACGTTGGCTTTGTCAATACTGCCTGTTATAATGAACTATTTCTTTCAAAATTTGGTTGATTTAAGAGGACTGTTATGAACGACAAATATGCCGAGGCTGGCGTTAGTATTGATGTTGCAGACTCTATCAAAGATGAGGTCAAACAGCTGGCGCCTGCCAGCTTCACCAGTGGTGTACTGGCAGGCCCAGGTTTATTTGGCGGGTTATTTGAGTTAAAAGGCTACGAGAACCCTGTACTGGTTTCCAGCGTGGACGGAGTGGGAACGAAGCTTAAACTCGCAGTCACTATGGACAGTTATGACAGCGTTGGCATAGACATTGTCAACCACTCTGTCAATGATATTCTTACGTGTGGTGCCACACCCCTTTTCTTCTTGGACTACATCGCCATGGGGCAATTGTTACCGGAAAAGGTACGGGGTATTGTCAAAGGTTTGTCCAGCGCATGTCAAGAGGTAGGTTGTGCCCTCATCGGCGGAGAAACTGCTGAAATGCCTGGGTTGTATGCCGTGGCTGATTTTGACCTTGTAGGCACTATCGTCGGCGTTGTAGAAAAGAATCGCATTATCAATGGGCGTGAAATAACCTCCGGCGATATCATTCTGGGATTGCCGTCCAGCGGATTGCATACCAATGGATACTCACTGGCACGGCATGTGCTCGGCGATGACCTCCAATCATTGAGCCAGTTCTACCCCGAGCTTGGACAAACCCTTGGGCAAGCCCTCCTTGTGCCACACAAATGCTACTTCAAGGAATTAAAGCCCCTGATGTCTTTGATAAAAGGTCTAGCGCATATCACCGGCGGCGGCTTTTCAGGCAATGTTCCGCGCATTATGCCAGAAAATTTCACGGCACATTTTGACACGTCCGCATGGGATGTGCCGCCTATTTTTAAATTAATTCAGGAACGTGGACAAATTACAAAAGACGAGATGTATCGCGTTTTCAACATGGGTATCGGTATGGTTATTATCGCCTCACCGGAAACCACAGATGAACTGCGCCGATGCTTACCGGACGTTGTACAAATCGGGCGCATAACACCGCTGCAATGCAAGCAGAGGGTTATTCTCGACTAAAAGAATTAACAAGGAGAACAGCATGAGAGCCATTATCAGTGTTTCGGATAAAAGCAACGTCACGAATTTCGCCAAGGGACTGGAAGAGCTTGGGTTTGAGTTATTCAGCACCGGCGGCACAAAGAAATCTCTGGTTGAGGCGGGCGTGCTTATTCACGGAATATCCGACGTCACCAATTTCCCAGAGATACTTGATGGACGCGTCAAAACACTGCATCCGGCGGTGCACGGCGGGCTGTTGGCACGGCGTGACCTGCCGGCACATATGGCCGAACTGTCCAAAAATAATATCTCTCCTATTGATTTGGTGGCAGTTAATCTCTATCCATTTGTCCAGACTGTGTCCATGGATGGGGTTTCCCTGCAGGAAGCCTTGGAAAATATTGATATAGGCGGTCCCACGATGATACGGGCATCAGCCAAAAACTTCCCCAGCGTCATTGTGATAGTGGACCCGTCAGATTATGAGCCGGTATTGTCCATGCTGAAGAACGGTGGTGTAGACTTAACAGAGCGCAAGCGTCTAGCACAGAAGGCATTCCAGCATGTGGCAGCCTATGACACCGCCATATCCCAGTATTTACACCAAGACATGACAGGTTTTCCGGACGTCTTAACCATCTCACTCAAAAAACGCTACGACCTGCGCTATGGGGAGAACCCGCACCAAAAAGCTGCCTTTTATGCCGAGCAGAACGTAGCAAAATGCGACAGCGGAATCACGTGGGCTAAACAGCTTTGGGGCAAAGAACTTTCTTACAACAATATTCTGGACGCCGAAGCTGCCTGGACCGCAGCATCGGATTTTGCGGACCCCACTGTTGCCATCATCAAACATACAAATCCATGCGGGTTGGCCAGCCATTGTGACATTGATGAAGCCTACCGCAGGGCTTTCAGCGGCGATACCGTTTCGGCATATGGCGGTATCGTAGCATGCAACAGCACTATTAATCTCAAGATGGCCAAGGAAATGGAGCCCACGTTCTACGAAATCGTCATCGCCCCAGGCTTTGACGACGACGCTCTGGCTGAACTGCAGAAGAAAAAGAACTTGCGCATCATGCAGGTAACTCCAGACAACGCCGGCTCAAAAGACTACCTCAGTTACCGCCGTGTGCGTGGCGGAATGCTGGTACAGCAAGCAGACACACTGAGCGAAGATAACCTTGAGTTAAAAACTGTCACCAAACGCGCTCCAAGCGCTACCGAGATTGAAGACCTGCGATTTGCATGGCGTGCCGCCAAGCATATCAAAAGCAATGCCATCGTGCTGGTAAAAGATAGAACCCTTTTGGGCATGGGATGCGGGCAACCCAACCGTGCCGTGAGCGTATTCCTGTCCAAAATTAAAGCCGGCGAAAAGTCCAAAGGTGCCGTACTGGCATCCGACGCTTTCTTCCCATTTGCTGACGGCATAGTACAGGCAGCTGATGGCGGCATTAGCGCAATCATCCAGCCAGGCGGCTCAATCCGCGACGAAGACTGCATTAAAGCGGCTGATGAGCATAATATAACCATGGTTTTCACAGGCATACGACACTTCCTGCACTAAACTTAAAAAGAGCTTTAATTCCGTGGCTGGGCAACCGCAAATTTGTTCTAAGTGGCTGTGCGGAAACTCTGATTATTTCGAATCACTAATTGCCAGAAGTATTTTCACAAAACGACCTTCTGGTCTTTTCGATGCAGTGCGCTATACCAGCTGAAATTCCAGGCGCAAGATGCGCCTTGTTTGCGATGTAACTTTGGCTCTCTCGTCCAGACGATATCCCACCAACCACACAATCCCAACAGGTGATACTACCAATGGGATTTTTTTGCGCCACAGCTTCGGGATACGGGCATCAATCATATACCTTCCCAACTTCTTTGTACTGCCTAATCCAAGCGGTTGAAAAATGTCGCCCTCCTGCCAACATCTAACCCACAGTTCCTCCCCTGTCGCATCCAAATCCATATACGCCACCATAGGATCGTCAACCATATCCATAGTCTGGACAATAGTCGCCTCCGCCAGCCAACCAGAGAATGAACCCTCTCCGGGTATAACCAACCTGTATTTGTTCTCCAGCGGCGGAAATGGGCATGATAAAACCTCCTCTTTGCCCAACCGGAAGTTATCATATCCCGTCAGGAAAAGTAATCCGTGTGGTAAACTCATCTGCCGTCCGGCAGGTTTCTGCATTAGCGAGAGCATGGCATCAATATGGATGAATTCTATGTCATGTAAATCGCCAAGAAGCCTCTCCAGACAACCACGCAAAAGATGTCCCAACGCCGCAGGACCGGCGTTGGCCAAAGCGAGCCTGTCGAAGATAATAACATTGTTTTGAATTGTCATGGCTCGCTGTGCAAGACGCGACGTCTGATTATCCAAATGAGCCAATTCACCTTTTGCAGCAGATGACAACCGCAAAATCTCCTTTGAAACATTACTGTCTTGCATCTCCAGTAAAGGCAATAGTTGCAAGCGCATTTTGTTGCGCATGGGCACCGGATCTAAGTTTGAACTGTCAAGCCTTGGCAACAGGTTATGGCGCTCACAATACTCCTGTGTTTCATTCTTTGTTATGTTAAGCAATGGGCGGATGATTTTTACATGACGTTTTCCAATAGTTCGGGAGACTATCGGCTGCAACCCGACAAGCCCACTTACTCCACAACCACGAATGATATGCAGAAGTATGGTTTCAATCTGGTCATTTTGAGTGTGCCCTGTAACAATCAGGTCCGTACCATATTTATCCGCCGTCTGCGCCAGAAAAGCATACCTTGCTTCCCGTGCAGCTTCCTCCAAAGTCATCTTATGCCTGCGGCGCAATGACTGGACATCGGCACGTCCGATGTCTATGGATAATCCCATCTTAGATGTCAAAGCCTCAACATATTCGGCATCGGCTTGCGATTCTTCCCCACGCAACATATGGTCAAGATGGGCTACGTACAACCTCAACCTCAGTTCGTTCTTTAAAGTAGCCAATGCGTGCAACAGGCACACCGAGTCCGCCCCACCGGAAACAGCCACTATCAAACGGCTGTCCAACAGGTTATTACCTCGAAAGAACGCCTCAATCCTTTGACACACATCGCCAGACATAACAACTCTATTATAGCAGGATGTTAAAGGGGCGCAGGGCGAAATTTTAGCTATGCATTACATCAAAAACAGATACAGGACGCATTGCCAATGGCGGTAGGAGGAAAAGCGCTTTGCCTTAGGTCTACAAAAAAAGGCGAGTGCGTTGCATTGAAAGTGGTGCATCAAGTCCAAGAGCTCGCGCCACCTGCTCCGGTCGTCCGGCACCGCTGCTGTCACAGCGTAGTTTCATACCCAATGTCGCCACACCCTCTTTAAAAGCGAACAAGTGCAATTCATCAACTAATGGGCGTAAGTCATACGTCTTTACGCAATCATCACGCCGATGCTCCCAAGGCAAACTATCACTGGCAAGCAAATTGTCAATGCCTTGTTGTACAACAGACACATCCGCTGCTGCCACCTGCACTTCATATTCAGCAAACCTTATCTGTGATTGCAATGTGGGCGATTCCGGCGGAACAGAAACCACTTGCTCAATTTCAAGTCCGGCTGGCAACTGAGGCGCCAGCATGCAGGCTAAAGCATGTCCGGATATAGGCTGGACGGTATAGGCATCCATCAACTCACCTAATCCGGTAACACCCAACGCAAGCGGGGCAGCCAGCGACATGCGCGGATGAGGATTGAAGCCTTCGCTATAAGCCAAATCAACTCCGGCACGCCAGAAAGCACGATGCCACACACGGATTAGATCCAAGTGGGAAATGTACTTAATCTCTTCTCCGCGCTTAAAGCGTATTCTTAGACGATTCATCCTTCGGTGCCTTGTCCCGTGTAATTAACACTTCTTCGATTTTGAGACCTTTCATCTTGGTAACCACAATCTTTAAGTCATTGTACCTAATCTGTTGTCCGCGCTTGGGAATACGCCCTATAAGATGCAGGATAAATCCGGCTACCGTTTCATAATCGCCCTCCGGCAGACCAAGAGCGATTTCGTCATTTGCCTCGTCGATACGCATGCCGCCGTCCACCTGAAATGTATTCTCATTGATGGATTCAAACTCTTTTTTCGGCTGCCGATAAATCATCCCCGACAGGACCGAATATTTCCTCCATCAGCCGGCTCAGGCTGACAATACCAGCCGTGCCGCCATAATAATACTCATATGGGAGTTCTTGTCACGCATCTCTTGGAATAAGTCGCCAATACGTTTGCTTTCAGGAGCAAAGTAGGCAGGACGCACCAAGTCATCAACAACGCTGTCCATGGAAATACTGTCGCGGGCCATAGACATGATGACATCCTTAATTGACAGTATACCTATGACATTGTCCATACTATCCTCATAAACCGGATAACGCGACCTAAGCGATGTGGAATATACAGCTAGAAATTCAGATAAAAGAGTCCCTTTTTCTACCGCCACCACCTCGGGACGCGGCACTATTACTTCGCGTACGGGACGATCTCCAAAGTCAAAAACATTATGCAACATCTCGGCTTCATTTTTTTCGACCGTACCTTCATTATGTCCTACTGTTATCATGCTCTCTATATCTTCCGGCTCCACCATAGTTTTCATTGGTCTGCCGCCCATCAGGCGCGTAAACGCCACGGCTATCCAACTCAGCACAACAGCAAATGGTGTAAGAAGCCATAATATGACCTCTACCAGACGTGCAAAGACAAGCGTAATTTTCTCGCGATAGCTACCGCCAAACGTCTTCGGACCCACGTCGCCGAAAACAAGCAACACCGCTGTTACAATAATTGTTGCTATGGCTACGCTTGCGCTGTCACCACGTATGGAAAGAGCCAAAGTAGTAGCTAATGCTGCCGCTGCGGTATTAACAAGATTACTGCCAAGCAATATAGTGGACAAAAAGCGCTCAGGTTTTTGCATTATACGAGCGACACGGGAAGCACCGCGCATATTCGCTTCCAGCATGCGTTGCAAGCGGAACTTTTCCAACGACATAAAAGCAGTTTCCGTTGCAGAAAAAAATGCCGCTAAAATGACACATGTGAAGAGCAAAATGCCATAAATAACGTATGTACCGTTCATAGTTGATACCCTCGACAGGAAAGTCTGCACGACTTGTGCCCCATGATAACATCGGCTTTGGGAGGTGTCAAAACACGACTGCGCCCAAGCGCAAGCGTAATGACTATGTGGAACTCCCAAGACGGACAATCCTCTCTCTCTCTCTCTTGACATTATGTCAACGGCGCATTCTATTGCTGATAGTGCGGTAAATCAAAAACGCCACCAGCAGCACGAACAGGGAAATTATGGCAATGACCCACCATGCATTTGATGCGTCCTCCCACCCGATTACGTCGCCGATACGCTGCAGCATCAGCACAATCCCCAACCCAGCAAAAAGCAGAGCTATTAAAACAGCAATTATTCTGCGTCCGACTGACATGTTTATCCTTTGTCCAATATGTGCACATGCTATCATTGCAAACTTACAACGTCAAATAATACCAAAACTTTATACGTAAATCTTGTGTTATAATTCAGCCATGAAAATACTTGGCATAGAGAGCTCTTGCGACGAAACTGCCGCCGCCGTTGTTGAAGACGGCGTACGCATGTTATCAAATGAAATTTCATCACAGGTGGATATCCATGCGCGCTACGGCGGCGTGGTACCTGAGGTCGCCTCACGGCAGCATCTTTTGGCAATTATTCCTGTCATTGAACAAGCTATGGACAAAGCCTTGACAGATTGGCATGAACTCGATGCTATCGCTGTTACCCACGGTCCTGGATTGGCCGGCTCACTACTGGTCGGTGTAAGCGTAGCTAAATCTATTGCATATGCCAGAGGTATTCGACTCATAGGGATAAACCATTTAGAAGGACATATGTATGCCAACTGGCTGGCTGAAACATCCCCAAAGTTCCCTTTGTTATGTCTAATAGTTTCCGGTGGGCATACTGATCTTATTCATATGCGCCAACACGGAGACTATACCATGATGGGGCATACTCTTGACGATGCCGCCGGCGAAGCCTTTGACAAAGCAGCACGTATACTGGGTCTTGGGTACCCCGGGGGACCAGCCATTGACAACGCATCACAAAAAGGAAAACCGTGCCTAGCACTGCCATACTCATGGATGAGTGGTGCTCACAATTTTAGCTTCAGCGGCATCAAAAGTGCCCTTTACCGCATGGTTGAAGAAAACAAGATTGACAATATCAATGACGCCGCAGCCAGTTTCCAGCAGGCTGTTGTGTCCATACTTGTAAGCAAGACCATTGCCGCCGCAACGGAATGCGGCGCCCGTCAAATATTGCTTTCCGGCGGCGTTGCATCCAATCGTCTGCTACGCAAGTGCTTATGCCAAGATTCACCAATGCCGGTACTAATACCTCCGCCGGTGCTATGTACTGACAATGCCGCGATGATAGCTGCATGCGGCTATTTCCGCCTGCATGCAGGAGTAACAAGCGGTATAGACATAGACGTAATTCCAGGGCTTCAACTAGCAAAATAGGCTCTCAGATAGATTAATGGAGAATTTATGCTGTTTTTGGTCCATAATTTTCCGTAAATTCCCTTATTCCCCCTCCCGTCCGTCTAATATAAGTTGCCGCTATAAACAATCTCGGCTATTATTCTTTTAGCAGTCTCGCCTCGAGATTGCTAAAATATTTTTAGGATCATTCTAACAAAAAGTCGAAAGAAAATAGGAGGACTAAGCATGGCACCTAAAATCCATCCACTTGGTGAGCGAATCCTGGTCAAACCTACGGCCAGAGAAGAAGTCTCCCGCGGCGGTATTGTGCTGCCTGACACTATCAAGGAAAAACCCCAAGAGGGCGAGGTTATCGCAGTAGGTGAAGGAAAACGCAACGACAAAGGCGAGCGCATCCCCATGGATGTCAAGGTAGGAGATATCGTTATCTATGCCAAATACGGCGGCACCGATATTAAACTCGAAGATGACGATTACATTTTCCTGCGCGAAAGCGACATCTTGGCCAAGAAAGATTAATTAAGGAGATAAAGTATGGCAAAACAAATTATATTCGGTGAAGACGCAAGGCGTTCTCTCAAAAAAGGTGTGGATGTCTTGGCAGCAGCCGTCCGTGTTACCCTCGGCCCCAAGGGACACCCTGTAGCTCTAGACAAAAAGTGGGGGGCTCCTTCCATCGTAGATGATGGAGTGACTATCGCCAAGGAAATAGAACTCCCTGAACCATTTGAGAACATGGGCGTACAGTTGGTCAAGGAAGCTTCTTCAAAAACCAATGATGCCGCAGGCGACGGTACCACCACATCCACCATTTTAGCCTGGGCGATTATCAGCGAAGGATTCAAAAACATCGCAGCCGGAGCTGAACCCATATCCCTCAAGCATGGCATTGAAAAAGCTACAGACGCAGTTGTGGAAGAACTGAAAAACGCATCCACGCCTGTCAATGGTAAAGAGCAAATCGTGCAGGTTGCCACCATCACTGCCAAAGACCCAGAAATAGGTAATATGATTGCCTCTGTTATGGAGAAAATAGGCAAAGATGGTGTTATCACCATAGAGGAATCCAAAGGCACCAAATTTGAAACCGAATACGTTGAAGGTATGCAATTTGACCGCGGTTATGTGTCGGCTTATTTTGTTACCGACACCGCCCGCATGGAAGCCAACATTGACGATCCTTTCATCATGATTACCGACAAGAAGATTTCCTCCATTCAAGAGATACTGCCCTCACTGGAGCGAATACTGCAGGCAACCAAGAACCTGCTCATCATAGCCGATGACGTAGACGGCGAAGCCTTGGCCACGCTGGTGGTTAACAAACTGAAAGGTACACTCAATGTCATAGCTGTCAAGGCTCCAGGCTTCGGCGATCGCCGCAAGGCTATGCTGGAGGATATTGCCATCCTTACCGGTGGTAAAGTCATTTCAGAAGATGTTGGTCGCAAGCTGGATTCCATCACCGTAGAGGATCTTGGTCGCGCGCGCCGCGTTGAGGTCAACAAAGACAAGACCACTGTCATAGAAGGTAAAGGTTCTTCAGGAGAGATTAAGGATCGCATCAAGCAACTCAAAACTCAGATTGATGATACCGATTCCGACTTTGACCGCGAAAAACTTCAGGAGCGTATGGCACGTTTAGCCGGCGGTGTGGCCGTCCTCAAAGTCGGTGCCGCCACAGAAACTGAAATGAAAGAAAAGAAACACCGCGTAGAGGATGCCTTAGCCGCTACCCGCGCTGCGGTGGAAGAGGGAATCCTGCCAGGCGGAGGCATCGGTCTTTTGAATTCACTGCCAGCCCTAGACAAACTTGAAGTTACTGGCGACGAAGCAACAGGTGTCAACATTGTTCGCAAAGCAGTGGAAGAACCTATCCGCTGGATTGCGATTAACGCAGGTCAGGATGGTGCCGTCATCGTGGACACCGTCAAGAAAGGTGTTAAGGGCTCCGGTTATAATGCCGAAAGCAACACCTTTGGCAATATGGTGGAGATGGGTATTATTGACCCCACCAAAGTAGTACGTAGCGCACTTGTTAACGCTTCCAGTATAGCCAGTATGGTACTGGTTACGGAATCACTGGTCGCTGATATCCCGGAGAAAGAGAAAGCCCCTCCAGCCGCCGGTATGGGAGGTATGGGTATGGGGGATATGTACTAAAGACCTAGATGTCTTATCCGTGATAAAAGGGACCCGCGAAGATCTTCGCGGGTCCCTTTTATCCGAGTGTGAGTTTCCAGTATTTGCTTGACATAACCTGCCGGGATTATCCGGCGACTAATTCGCGCAATACGGATGATTTTCTGTGTGGACCTACCACTGCCAACCGCATAGAAGAGGGCTTAATTAAATGGTTGGCCAGCTGTTGTATATCGACTGGTGTTACAGCATCTACCATAGCGGATACTTCATCAATGGTCAAAACGCGCCCTGCGCGGATTTCTTGCCCTCCAAGCCACCCTGCCATGTAGCGACTGTCCTCCAAGCGCAATACCAGATGTCCCTTGGACATTTCTTTTGCTTTGGTTAGTTCATTTGCTGAAATTGTCTCGTCACGAAAGCGCAGTAATTCCCTGATTATAGCCTCCAGTGCCTGTTCCGCCTTGGCACTGTCTACACCCGCATATACCACCAACGATCCTGTATCCTTCATATGATCCACATAGCTTTGCACGCTATATGCCAAACCAAGTTTATCGCGCACTTCACTGAACAAACGGCTACTCATGCCGCTGCCCAACACAACGTTCAGCATGTCAAGGGTGAAGCGTTTAGGATCGAAAAGCGAAAGCCCCAGTATAAGACACATATGCGTCTGCTCAATGTCACGCGTTTCAATTTTCACCCGTCTAGCGGGGCTCTCTTCAAAAGGCTTGTGTGTTTGGGTTCCTCCACCGGTCTTCCACCCTCCAAAACAGCGTTTAACGACTTTTACGGCTTCGGCGTGTTCTACGCCACCAGCAATGGAAATAACCGCTGCAGATGAAATGTACTGCCTATGGATATACCCTGCCAAATTATCGCGGCTGATAGCACTAACCGTTTTTTTGGTTCCGGTGTGCTGCCCCCAAACTTTGGTCCAATTTCAAAGTTAGTCCGTACCATGATTAAGCAACCACTCCAGCCAACTTCTTCTTCTCATCTGACACCAGTATAACATTCCAAACAGCCTGGCGCATAGTTTCAGTCATTTCCATATCGTCAAACGTATAACTCTGTGGCGCAGGCGTCTTTCCCCCAAGCGATGAATGCGG
>Ga0123356_10000575_pt1 | contig 40820 bp, 46 predicted proteins | sample TergutEmb28metaG_2_FD_92546 | JGI IMG/M metagenome (GOLD analysis project Ga0123356, IMG submission 92546) | Embiratermes neotenicus P3 segment gut microbial communities from Petit-Saut dam, French Guiana - Emb289 P3 | ecosystem: Host-associated > Arthropoda: Insects > Digestive system > Gut ...
ACATGTGCCTAATTAGGCACACGAGTGCGAAAGTTAAAAAGCCTCAAAATGGTTCAAACGTGAAAAGAAGCACAAAACAACCATTAAATTTTCATGTTGTGCCTAAAAAAAGGGAACTCAGGTTGATTACGTTCGTTAAAAAACAAAATAAAACTCTGCTTTTAAAATTAAACGTTTAACACAATCTTTATGACTAGAAAAATAGCAAACAGACTTACCCAACGCCTTTTTAGTACAAACTTTTTTTGATTGTGAAACTATAATACCCAATAACCGCCTAAATTTTTGTAACCAACCTCTAAAAACGGTTCAGTTTAAGACAAAATGTTCTACATCTCATCAATTTGGTTGTGTACTTTCCCGGCTTTTAACTCTAGCTTGGTTTAACAGGTTAGCTAGTTATAGCTCTTTATTGTGTTATAATAGGAAGGTTTTTAGTTTAGTTATTATATGAGTCTGTGCAAAGTGTAGAAGTGTAAAATGAGGTTAACGTTATGTCTGTATTTGCAGCACCCGGTGCTTATGACCGTGCAATCACTGTTTTCTCCCCTGATGGCAGGCTTTTCCAAGTCGAATATGCTATGGAATTAGTGAATCGTGGCGCTACCATTTTAGGTATCCAAACCGCTGAAGGTGTGGTGCTCGGTTCCGAAGAGAACATTGAAGCCCTTGAAGAAGCATGTTTCTCTTACAAAATTTTCCGTGTAGATGATCACGTAGGCGCAGCAATTGTTGGTTTAAGTTCTGACGCACGAATCCTGATTGATCAGGCAAGAGTTTACTCTCAAAGTAACAAATTAACATATGATGAACCCATAGATGTCGAAGTTGTAACCAAACGTATCTGTGATATACAACAAATGTACACACAGCATGCTGGTGTAAGGCCTTTCGGCGTATCTATTATCTTTGCAGGTGTCGACAAAACGGGTTCACGTGTTTTTGGAACACACCCCAGCGGAACATATAGAGGCTACAAAGCAACCGCATTAGGCGCAGGAAGAGAAACAGTTCTAAATATTCTCAAAGAAGAATACAAAGACAACATGAGTCTTGAAGATATAACAAAACTCACAGTAAAATGTTTAGTAAAAGCTTTAGAGACACGACAACTTCCACCAAGAATCAAAATAGCGGTTATACCTACTGCAACTAAAACGCTTGAAATGCTCTCTGACGAAAAAATAGACGTTTACATTAAAGAGCTGGATTCAAGTAAGTGACATTGTGATGAGTGAAAAATTCACCGTTGCACGCTTAACCAAAGAAGATGAGCACTTCGAAATCTTAATAAAACCCCAAAAAGCGTTAGATTACCATAACGGCAAACTTTCAGCAATAACCGACGTTTTGGCTGCTGAAATAATTTTTTCTGATGCAAACAAAGGCACAAAAGTTTCTGAAGAAGCAATGAAAAAAGCCTTCAAAACAATCGACCCATTGAAAATTGCAGATGAAATTTTAAAAAAAGGCACTTTACAATTAACAACTGACCAAAGACGCAAAATGGTTGAGGATAAACGCAGACAAATTATCGACTTTATCGCTCGCCAAGCAGTTGACCCTAAAACAAATCTACCCCATCCACCTGCACGTATAGAAAATGCTATGGAACAAATTCGTTACCCTATTGACCCTTACAAGTCAGTGGAGGAACAAGCTAAAGACATAGTTAAATTGCTTAGACCGATTTTAGCTTTAAAAATTGAACAAGTAATCGTTGCAGTGAACGTGCCCTCCCCGTATGCATCCAGAGCTTACGGAACAATTAAATCTCTTGGGGTTCTTAAACGTGAAGAATGGCGCGGTGATGGTTCTTGGTATGGAGAAATCGAAATGCCTGCGGGAGTCTATGCTTCAGTGTTAAACAAACTTGGTGACGTAACCAAGGGAAGCGGAGAAGCAAAAATAATATCTTAAACTATGAAAAATGAAAATTTTGGATGAGGAAATTTATGCCAACATACTTTGAAAAAAAACAGCTTGTTATACCTGGAGAATTGCTTGCAGAAGGCGACTATTTGCCAGGCGAAAATACATATGTAGACGAAAATAAAATATACGCTCAAAGAATTGGACTTGTAGATGTTGATAATAAAAAAGTCAACATGGTTGCACTTAGAGCTTTTTATGTACCTAAAGTAGGCGACATAGTTATTGGAACTGTTGCCGAAGTAGGCTTCAACGGTTGGACAGTTAACATAAAATCTCCCTACAATGCAATGTTAAGAGCATCCGACGTTTTAAGCAGACCGTTTAAACCTCAAAATGACGAATTATCTGCTGTCCTAAGTGCAGGTGACTTAATTGTTGCAAAAATTGTTTCATACGACCGATCACATGACCCCCAACTCACCGTTGGAGAACCTGGTCTTGGAAAAATCACACGCGGACAAATTCTAAATGTAGTGCCAACAAAAATTCCACGAGTTATCGGTCGAAAAGGTTCAATGATTTCTATGATTAAACAGGAAACAAACTGTCAAATCATACTTGGACTTAACGGAGTAATTTTAGTCACCGGTAAAACGGTTGAAGATGAAGAGCTCGCTATTACTGTAATTAAAAAAATCGAACAGGAATCACACACAAGTGGTCTAACTGATCGTATTACCCAAATGCTTAAAGAAAATAAAGTAAACGTGGAGGAACCTTAAGAATGAATGACAAATCTAGTAAATTGATTGACAAAAAAGGTATTAGACTAGACGGCCGCAAAGCGGATGAACTTCGACCCCTAAAACTTCAAGTGGGCGTACTTTCAAACGCTGATGGTTCAGCTTACATTGAACACGGCAAAAACAAAATTCTAGCAGCAGCTTTTGGTCCAAGAGAAATGCATCCAAAACACTTGGCCCTTGCAGACCGAATGGTCCTAAGATGCCGTTATCACATGGCACCATTCTCAGTTCAAGAACGAAAATCACCCGCCCCATCCAGACGAGAAGTAGAACTTTCCAAAGTCATACGTGAATCACTCGAACCAGCATTATTTTTAGAACTCTACCCTAGAACAGGCGTAGATGTGTTTATTGAAGTATTGCAAGCCGACGGTGGAACAAGATGTGCAAGCATTACCGCTGCTGCTTTGGCAATTGCTGATGCTGGCGTTCCAATGCGCGACCTCGTGGTTGCTTGTGCAGCTGGCAAAGTTGATAACACAATTGTCCTTGACTTACACGATGAAGAAGACAAACTTGGCGACGCAGATGTTCCAGTTGCTTACATGCCCTCATTAGACGCTGTCACTCTACTTCAAATGGACGGCATTCTCACCCCCGACGAGTTCCAACGAGCTGTAGATATGGCCATGAACGGATGCAAAAAAATCTATGAAATGCAAAAAGAAGCGTTGAAAACCAAGTATATGGTTGTTAAAGACACAGAAGAAAAAGAAGAAGACGAAGAGGTAGAAGAGTAATGTCATCCCTTATTACAAGAGTTAGATTGAAACAAATTAGTCAACACATAGAAAATGGTAAACGATTAGACGAACGCGGTTTACATGACTATCGACCAATCAAAATTGAACAAGGCGTAATTGAGAAAGCCGAAGGTTCAGCACGTATTTACCTAGGAAAAACTGAAGTTCTAGTCGGCGTTAAAGTTGAAACTGGCGAACCATTCCCAGACACACCAGACCGTGGTGTACAAACTGTAAATGCTGAACTTGTACCCTTAGCTTCACCAAACTTTGAGCCTGGCCCACCAGACGAAAACAGTATTGAACTAGCAAGAATTGTTGACCGTGGTCTTCGAGAATCAAACGCTATTGACACCGCAAAACTCTGTATTGACGCAGGCAAAAAAGTTTTTGTCGTTTTCGTAGACGTTTACGTCCTCAACTATGACGGCAACCTAATTGACGCCTCCGCTTTAGCCGCTTTGGCTGCATTAATGAACACTAAACTGCCTAACTATGAATACAAAGATGGCGAACTGAAAATTAAACAAGGCTTCACGCAATTACCTCTGAAGAGCCGTCCAATCACTGTTACAATCGGCAAAATCAACAATCAACTAGTCATAGACCCACAACTTGAAGAAGAACAAGTGATGGATTCAAGACTCTCTATAGCTATCAACGAACAAGGCAACATTTGTGCTGTTCAGAAAGGTGGTTCAAGCTATTTCACACCGCAACAGATTTTAGAAGCTTCAAAGCTTGCACAAGCAAAAGCAGCAGAACTGCGCAAAAAATTTGACTGGTGAAAAAATTGCCAAAAATGAAGAAAGTTGGTTCAACTCGTGGATTAGGTGCACGTTACGGCTCCACAGTTAGGAAACGCTATGTAAAAGTGATAACTGAATTAAAGAAGCCTCATAGATGCCCCCAATGCGGTTTTGTAAAAGTACATCGCGTTAGTGTCGGCGTCTGGCAATGTAATAAATGCAATTATACCTATGCTGGCGGAGCATACACTCCAGTAACAAAACTAGGTGTTATAGCTAAAAGATCTGCAAAAAGTGCAGATGAAGAAACCACAAAAACAACTGTTCCAGCAGCAGTTGGAACAACAACATCTGAAGAAGTCGTATAAACGCTTCTTTCCTCTTTTCATTTATTTGTCTGTTTGTTTTCGTTTAACCTTATTTATTTGAACATACATATTTTTCAAAGTGACTTAGATGGCGATTAATGCTAAAGTGTCTGTGAGCATAAAATTCAATAATCCCAAACAGCTCGCCGCTACCATTACAGCCTTAAAACCTGAGGTCAACTCACCTGTTACTCATCGGGCAAACGTGAATCTACAGATGCATAAATGTTTTCTTATCCTAACGGTTGATGCTGAAGATACTGTTGCTTTACGAGCTGCAGTTAATGCTTATCTGCGTTGGATTGCCTCAACTACAAATGTGGTTGAAGTAGTTGACCGTATGTGACTTCTTTTCTATATGGTCTGATAGCAGGTTTTATGTGGCACTGTTGTTTATGAGTTAACAAAGTTTTTTGTTGTTTAGTAACTGTGTTTGTGTATATTCGCATTTTTCAGGTTAAACGTAATCCTTTTTAGAGTCTTCACCTGTTGTTGTTAAAAAAAGCTTGATAAATACGTTGGATGGGGCAGTTAGGCGTTTATAAATTTCATTAAACGAATGCTCCTGCAAGGGAAGGTTTAAATAAATACTGCCTCATTTCGTATATGCTTCAAGTTAAAAACGGAAGATAATTCAGAATGTCATCACAGGAATTTCGTCACATAGTACGCATTATGGGCACTGATTCCCCAGGCACCCTTAAGACTTCTTATGCAGTGAAACGTGTTAGGGGTATAAACATGAGCCTGTCCAACGCTGTTCTTAAAAAAGCAGGCGTTAACCCAGATTTGCGCATAGGTTTTATCACAGATTCAGATGTCTCAAAAATAGAGGATGTAATCCGCGATCCAGCAAAATATGGAATACCTGGCTGGCTCTATAACAGACAAAAAGATTCAGAAACAGGTAATGATGTTCACCTCTTGAGTGCTGATTTAATTTTCAAAATTAAAACTGATATTGATCAAGCTAAAGAAATCCGTTCTTGGCGTGGATACCGTCATGCTTATAGCTTAAAGGTTCGTGGTCAAAGAACAAAATGCACTGGACGCGCAGGTAAAGCCTTAGGTGTTAAGAAAAAGACTTTGCAGCAAAAGTCCGGTGGATCTGTCGGGGGTAAATAATAATGGGAGATCCAAAGAAGCAACGTAAGAAATTTGAAACGCCACGTTTTCGTTGGCGTAAAGACATTCTCCAAGAAGAGCTCAAACTTTTAGGTCAATATGGCTTAAGAAATAAACATGAGCTATGGCGTCATAAAACATTCCTCTCTAAAGCAAGAGGTATTGCACGTTCATTGATTAGTAAAACTCCTGAAGAACGCGCAAAAATGGAGGGTGAACTGCTAAACCGTTTGAAAAAGCTGGGCATTCTACAAGAAACAGCTGTTCTAGCCGATGTTTTAGACTTAACCATTGAAGACATACTGGAACGAAGATTACAAACAATAGTTTTCAGAAAAAGCCTAACACGAACAATATTCCAATCACGCCAACTAATCACTCACGCTCACATATCAATCAACAACCGCAGAGTAACCATCCCCGGTCACGTTGTATCAAAAGCTGAAGAAGCCCAAATCACTTACTCTGTAACCAGTGCAATGTCCGATCAAGCACATCCATTACGAACAAGTTTAGCATTTGTCGCAAAAGAACCTGAAACACGACAACCTTCTCGAGGTAGAAGAGGCGGACGCGGAGGCGGCAGATTTTGAGTAATACCAAACGTAACGAAAAATGGGGTATAGTTCATATCTTTAGTTCTTACAACAACACCCTAATTCACATAACTGACATCAGCGGTGCAGAAACTATTGCACGTACAACTGGCGGTATGTTCGTTAAAGCTGACCGTATGGAATCATCACCCTATGCAGCTATGCGTGCCGCAACAGGCGCTGCAGAAATTGCAAGAGACAAAGGCGTTACAGCAATTCACATCAAAGTACGCGCACCTGGTGGTAGCGGTCCAAGAACCCCTGGTCCTGGTGCACAAGCAGCAATTAGAGCCTTCGCAAGATTTGGTTTCCGTATTGAACGCATCGAAGAAGTAACCCCCATTCCTCATGATGGCACACGAAGACCCGGTGGCAGAAGAGGAAGAAGAGTTTAAACTTTCCCTTCCCCCTTTACTTAATAGAAAAATTGAAATAATGCCCTGAAACAATTATTGAAACGTAGCTATAATATTTGCATCTATTGTTGGAGTGTCTTGGCAAGTGAAAATTGAAATCCTTGAGAAAAATGATAATGTCCTTCGTGTAATTGTTAGAGACGCAGAGGTCTCCTTAATGAATGCTCTCCGTCGAATATCACTTGCTCATGTTCCATGTATGGCAATTGACGAAGTTGTAATGATTGACAACTTGTCTATTCTACAGGACGAAATTATTGCTCACCGTCTCGGTCTTACCCCCTTAAAAACAGACCTTGACAATTATAACATTCCAGAACAATGTTCGTGCCAAAATGAATTTGGCTGTACGCAATGTCGTATAACGCTAACTTTGGATGCAGAGGCAAACGATGGTACACGAACTGTTTATAGCGGTGAACTTGTTTCTGAAAATCCTGAAATCGTTCCTGTATCCAACAAAGTTCCAATTGTCAAACTTGTAAAAGGTCAAAAACTAAAACTTGAGGCCTACGCAAGACTTGGTACAGGAAAAACACATGCAAAATGGCAACCCGTCTGTGTTTCTGCATACAAATATTACCCAAAAATTATAACCCCTGCAGCATCGTGTGATGACTGCAAAAAATGCGTTGACATCTGTCCAAAAAGAGTTTTAGAACGCAAAGATGATGGTAAAGTCACTGTTCGTGACCTTTACTCATGTAATCTATGCATGGACTGTGTTGATGCCTGTCCTAAAAAGCCTTCCTTGATCAAAATTGAATGGGAAAAGAATGCTTTCATCCTTAACTTAGAGTCAACAGGTGTTCTTCCACCTGAACGAGTGCTTCAAGAAGCAACAAAAATCTTAGGGCAACAACTTAAGGAATTTGAAGAACAATTAAAGGTAGAACAACAATGAAACAAACAGAATCAACCAACCCCGAATTAATCCAGCTCATCAAACAATTAAAGAAAGAGAGCAGAGAAAAAAGTGCGCCAATTTGGCTGGATGTAGCTGAACAGTTAGCTCAACCACGCTCTCGTCGTGCAGCCGTAAACCTAAGCAGCATCAACAGGAACACAAAACGTGCAGACACAATTATTGTTCCTGGAAAAATCCTTGGAACAGGTTCATTAACCCATCCAATCACAGTGGCTGCTTTTAGCATTTCTGAAACAGCAAAAGCAAAACTTGACGCTATACAAGCAAAGTATGTGACAATTCCTGAACTTGTTGCAGATAACCCCCAAGGGTCAAACATAAAAATTATCCGGTGAAAATGTCATGTCAACAAAATCCCAAGTAACTTATGTAAACGCTGATGGATTAATCGTTGGTAGAATGTCAAGCAAAATTGCAAAACGATTACTAGATGGTGAACACGTAACTATCCTTAACGCTGAAAAAGCGATTTATTCCGGAAAAAGAAAAAGCAAAATTGCAGAGGCCCACCTATTCCTTGAAGTTGGTGCCCCCGAACGTGGACCGTTCCATTACCGCAGACCTGATCGAATGCTCAAAAAAACCGTTCGCGGTATGTTACCTTATCGTCAACCAAAAGGTAAAACAGCGTTCAAACGTTTAAAAGTCTTCATGGGTGTTCCCTTAGAATTTAAAGATCAACAAACAGTTCAATTTGACGAAGCTCAGGCCTCAAAACTTAAAGGACCATCCTTTACTTTAGCTGAACTAGCAAAAGAAATTGGGTGGAATCAAGGTGAATAATCATGCCAGCAAAGAAAGTATTAGTTGTTAGCGGAAAACGAAAAACTGCTACTGCACGTGCAGTAGTGAAACAAGGCGTAGGCAGAGTACGCATAAACTTGACCCCAGTTGAAATTTACGAACCCCACATTGCACGTGAAAAAATCATGGAACCTCTTTTGCAAGCAGGTGGCGATATATGGAAACAAGTAGATCTTGATGTCCACACCACTGGTGGTGGCTTTATGGGTCAAGCAGAAGCTGCTCGTATGGCAGTTGCAAATGCTTTACTTAAATGGACAAAAAGCTCTCATTTGCGTACGGTATTTAGTGAATACGACCGAACAATGATTGTCGGTGACTCACGCGCTAAAGAAACCAAAAAGTTCGGTGGAGCTGGCGCACGCGCAAAGGGACAAAAGAGCTACAGGTAAGGTGAAAAAAGAAAGTGATAATTCCCGTAAAATGCTTCACCTGTGGCAAACTGGTTGGAGATAAATGGGAAGAATTCGCAACTCGCATAAAGGCAGGCGAAAACGCGAGAGATGTACTTGATAGTCTTGATGTCAAGCGTTACTGTTGTAGGCGTATGTTGCTTTCGAACGTGGAAATAATAGATGAAGTATTGCGCTTCTATGAAGAAGCTGAGAAACGAAAAGAAACACTCAACTTCTACTAATTTTTCCAAAATTATTTTTTATTATTTTTTTTAGAAATATTCACTTGAATGTATCTATTGTTCTATTGGTGGTTGGTAGTTGTTATGGTGAACTTGTGTAGGGTTATCAATTTTATAATGAGGCATAAAGCACTTTTTTGTATATTGTAAACTTTTCTTTTTATAGCCTGAATTCTCATCAAAATTATAGTATACGGGTCTGATTTTTGTTCATCAGATTTCACTATACATCATTTGTTCTGTTCTGTTGTAGCTATTTTTATGTGTTTTCTCTTATTTTTTTACGTCTATTTTAGCAATAGTTTTGATACATGGTGTATACTATAATTACGGTATACGGCAAAAATGTGGGTTGCAAACAATAATGTTTAACATGAAGTACGTCTTAATTGACTTGCTATTTATACAAATAAATTAAAACAAATGCATATGAGTGTATACTATAAAAACAGTGAGAAATCAGGTTATAGGGTGTGTCTGTTTCGTTGTTGCCAGCTTTAATATCTATGGCATGCGTCTTACAACAAGGTGCTATATGCTTGCATACATAGTACATTTTTTACTTTTCAAATTACGCGTTCCCTATATCATAGAGTGGAAGTGGTGCCTGTAGCTTTTTTGTGGGTATGGTTGTTAAAAATTGAACTTTGATGTTTTGTTTAGTAACAGTTGTTGTTTGTTGTGTTAAAACTGATGATGTTGGTTGGTTATAAAATTGGGGGTGTTGTTTGTTATTCTTTTGGTGTTATGATGAGCAGTAAAATGCCAACGATTAAGATGACTACTCCTATGGCTGTAAACATTCCGCTGAATGTTCCTAAAATGTCTGAACTTGTTGACGTGTAGTAAAGCAGTATTGCGCTGAGGATGATTAAGGTTATTCCAAATATTTTCTCAGCTAAGATTACCCCGTAGGTGGTGTTTCTTTTGCTCATTTTTTGTTCCAACCGTGTGTTGTGATTGTTTGTTACATTAAACATTACGGGGTTATTTTAAATTATTGTCTTGTCGATGGATTTGTTGTTAGTTTTTGGGGTTAGCCATTTTTTTTGGTGTTTTTTTTAAGCAGTTTACTGTTAAAAGAAGCAATGTTTGTGTGAAGGATATATTCGTGAAGTGCAATCTCTAAACTCGATGAGTTGTTGTTTTCATCAATCAAGCCTATATGTTATTTTGTATCTGTCGGTTAACCTTTTTTATACTTGTTTACGGCAAAAATGTTCATGCTTTTGTTTTTTGTGTTTTTTTAAAATGAAAGGTTTAGTTTTATCTATCAGTTAACTTAAAGAACAAGCAATAAATATACTACGGAAAATAGGCAACTTTAAACTGGAAAGTGGGTAAGCGAATAGTGTCTCAAGCAACCTTTGAAGAAATGAGTGTATCGGACTTTTTCTACCGAAACCGAGACATCGCAGGTTTAACTAACCCATCAAGAAGCATTTTTGTAGCTATCCGTGAGGTAGTAGAAAATTCTCTTGATGCTGCTGAAAGCCAAAAAATTCCTCCCGATGTCTATGTACGTTTATCCTTTGAATCTGAGGCAACTAAGGATACTCAAATTTATAAACTCCGGGTTCAAGACAATGGCAGTGGCATCCAGCCTCGGTTCATACCTTCTGCTTTTGGTCAAGTGCTCTATGGCTCAAAATACAAACTTAAACAGGCCCGGGGAACCTTTGGTTTAGGTGGCAAAATGGCGGTTCTTTACGGACAAATCACTACACACAAACCCGTTTTAGTGACTTCAAGCACTGGTCAAGAAAAAATTTACAGTTTCAAGTTAATGATTGACATTCAACGTAACAAGCCTATAATTTTAGACCGTAAAGTAATTACCAATAAAGATAATTGGCGTGGAACCGTTATTGAGTTTACCCTCGAAGGTGACTACCTGCGAGCAATGCCTAAAATTATTGAGTACTTCAAGCAAACTGCAATGGTAAATCCATACGCAAACATTACCTTTGTTGATCCCAAAGGTAGACTCTACAAGTTTACCCGCGCCACCTCTGTTATGCCTGATCCTCCAACAGAGACTCTTCCCCATCCCTACGGCGTAGATGTAGAATTACTACAACGACTCATTCAAGTAACCACCTGCACTAACATGTCAACTTTTCTAAGACAACACTTTCATCGTGTGGGTGAAATTACGGCTCAAAAATTCTTAACTTTTGCAGAACTTCCAATTAACAAAAGCCCTAAAAAGCTCTCTCATGAAGAAATAGTTAAATTAATGCAGAACCTAAAACGATACAAAGATTTCTTACCTCCAGATGCAAACTGTTTATCACCCCTAGGCGAAGAACTGCTTAAAGCAGGAATTATGAAAGAATTAAACCCCGAATGTCTAGTAGTTCACCAACGTAAACCCTCAACATATGCCGGCCACCCCTTCATTGTAGAAATGGCCATCGCCTACGGTGGAGGCATTCCTAAAACTGGCGGTTTTATGATTTACCGATTTGCCAACAAAATTCCCCTTCTCTACGATGAAGCAAGCGATGTAGCCTACAAAGTTATCTCCGCTATGAACTGGCGACGCTACAAAGTAACTCCCGACATGCCTATAGCCATAGTCATCCACGTTTGCAGCACAAAAGTACCCTACAAAACCGTAGGCAAAGAATTCATCTCTGACCGCATTGAAGTTCGCAAAGAAGAAGCAAACGCAATACGCGAAGTTTCAAGACAACTCTCCCACTTTCTAACCCGCCAAGAACACGTACACATGGAAAAAAAACGCCTTGGCATATTTAGCAAATATCTGCCTAGAATCGCAGAATTCTCAACCACCCTATCCGGGCAAACTAGACAACCTGACATAGATAAACTATTGAAGAGCGTGCAAAAATATGGCACAGAAGAAAGCTAAGGTTATCGAAAGAAAACAAGAAGTACTCAAAGGACTTAAAACCTTTGGCACCTCCATATACAATCAACTAGATCAAGGACTTTTTCCATCAGTCAACATGCCCAGTCGTAGCACCGAAAACATTACCTACGACGAACGCCTACGTCAATATATTCTAGGCGAAAAAGTTGTTGGCCGAAGCACCCGAAACATTCGCCACATCAAACCCTTCACACAACTCGCCTGGGTCGCCCTATTTAGCAATGAACTAACCAGCCAACGCAAAACCTCTACCTTAAGAGATGTATACTACTCCGCTCAAGCCTATGAAATGACTTTTTCTGACCAGCAAGAATCAAACAACATCATAACCGACCTTGAAACCCTCACAGGCTTTGCTAGAGAAGACTTTAACATTTTCCCCGAAGAACGCAGCGCCATATTTGGCGACTTAGACGTAGCCTACACCGTTCCCGGATACGAAGGCAAATCAGTCAACCTAACCAGCCACCCAGATGGCGTACTCATCGGACCTGCCATAACCTCATCTGAATTTCTAAAAACAAGCGCCAATAAAATCATAGCCATAGAGAAAGGCGCACTCTTCACTAGATTCGTCGAAGAAAATGTTCACAACAAACACAAATCCCTCATAATCTCATGTGGTGGCCAAGCTCCAAGACAAACCCGCAGTTTCATACGTCGACTACACGATGAACTTAACCTACCTGTATTCATATTAACCGACGGTGACCCCTGGGGAATGCACATTGCACAAGTCATCATTTCAGGCTCAGCTAACGCTGCACACCTACGAGACTTAAACACTCCCGATGCCGTTTGGAGCGGTGTTTGGGCAAGCGACATCATTGAATACAAACTACCAACTGACCCCTTAGATGAAGTAGACATCAAACGTCTCTATGAGCTACAAAAAGACCCCCGATACCAAAACGATCCTATATGGCAACGCGAAATCAAAACCTTTCTCAAAATCAAACGAAAAACTGAACTTGAAGCTTTCAGTCGTTACGGTTTAACTTTTATTGTAGACAAATACTTACCTACTAAACTTGAAGCTGGACCAGATGTAGCCGCTAGTTCAGATAAAAAGAAAAAGTAATTTTCTTTGTTTTCTTTAGGTGCCTTGTTTTCTTTCTTATTAGCTGAAGTATGATAGTTTTGTTTTTGTTTAGTGAGTATTTTTATTAGTCTAATCTACATTAACTTTTCAGGTTTACAAATTTATTTAGGGAGGAAAAGTCTGTGCCAATTCGTCAACCCATTGTTTGTGTTCTAGGTCATGTTGATTCAGGTAAAACTTCGTTACTTGATGTGCTTCGTAAAACGAATGTCCAAGTGCGAGAGGCTGGAGGTATAACTCAGCATATAGGAGCCAGTTTTTTTCCAGTTGAAACCCTAACGCAGCTTATTGGCCCTTATATGGCTACTTTTAAGACGGGTATTGAGATTCCTGGTTTACTCATTGTGGACACACCAGGGCATGAGGCGTTTACTAATCTTAGACGTAGAGGTGGAAGTGTTGCAGACATTGCGGTTTTGGTTGTTAATTCTCTGCGGGGGTTTGAGGCTCAGACGTTTGAGTGTCTTGAGATTCTTAAGGCACGTAAAACTCCTTTTATTGTGGCGGTTAATCAGATTGATCGTGTTCCTGGGTGGAAATCAACTTTTGGGTCGCCGTTTTTGCAGTCTTATGCTAAGCAATCTAATTTTGTTCAACAAGAGGTTGATAATCGTCTGTATCATGTTATGGGTGATTTTAGCAGGTTAGGTTTTAAGACTGATCGTTTTGATCATATTAGGGATTTTACTCAGAATGTGGCTTTGGTGCCTACAAGTGCTAAAACGTCTGAGGGTTTGGCTGAACTTGTTATGGTGCTTGTTGGTTTGACGCAGCAGTTTTTAAAGCAACGTCTTCAGACTGCTGATGGTCCTGCGAAGGGTTCTGTTTTGGAGGTTAAAGAAGAGCCTGGTTTGGGTATGACTTTGAATGCAATTGTTTATGATGGGACTTTGCATAAGGATGATTTGGTTGTGATTGGGGGTAAGGTGGGTCCGATTACTGCTCGTGTTCGTACTTTGTTGGTTCCTAAACCTTTAGATGAAATGCGTGATCCTAGGGACAAGTTTGCTGGTGTAGATTATGTTTATGCTAGTGCGGGTGTAAAAATTGTTGCTACTGATCTTGAAAATGCTTTGGCGGGTGCGCCTTTACTTGCTGTGCCTCATGGTGAGGATGCTGCTAAGTATTGTAAGCTTATTACTGAAGAGGTTGGTAGGATTCGTATTACTAAAGAAATTGACGGTGTTATTGCTAAGGCAGATACGTTGGGTTCTCTTGAGGCTATGGCTGAGATTCTTAAGGCTAATGGTGTGCAGGTTCGAAGTGCTGATGTGGGTGATATAAGTAAGCGTGATGTTATTGAGGCTTCGGTAGTTAAGCAGCGTGATCCTCTTGTAGGGACTATTTTGGCTTTTGGTGTAAAAGTTTTGCCTGATGCTGAAGAAGAAGCTGAAGCAAATGGGGTTAAAATTTTCCGTGATTCTATCATTTACAGTCTTATTGATAACTATCTTAAATGGGTTAAAGAGAAACGTGAACGTAAAAATGAAGAAGAATTTGACGCTCTTGTTAAACCAGGCAAATTAACTGTGTTACCTAACTGTATTTTCCGCAGAGCTAAACCTTTAGTTGCAGGGGTTGAAATTCAAGGTGGTAGAATAAAGCCCAAAGTGTCTCTTATACGTGTAGAAGATAGTTCGGATCTTGGTGAAATACAGCAGGTTCAAGATGAAGGAAAAGCCGTAAGCGAAGCCAAAACAGGAGAACAAGTAGCCATCTCAATGGACAAACCCATAGCTGGTAGACACATCTTTGAACGTGACGTACTTTTTGTAAAAATTCCCGAAGAGCATGTCAAAAAACTATTCGCCAATCATCTCGACGATTTAACCGACGCAGAAATTGACATACTCAAAGAATACGTCAAATTAATGCGTAAAAAAACAATGTTCTGGGGCGGAATATTGCCTCTCTAACCCTTTTTGTAGTAACCTTACAACATTTTTAGAAACAAAAATACATCAAATATCTTGAATAGTGTTTTTGAACTTTTCACTTAGCCACCGCTGACTGGGGGTAAAATTGCTAAAACATCTCCCTCTTGAAATAGTACTTCCTGCTGTTTAAGGGTAAATATGTTGGTGCCGTTGATGAGTACCTGTAGACATCTTTTGACTTTTCCTTCTGTGTCAAATACATAGTCTGTAAATGATTTGCCATGTATGTCTGATAATATCTTCAAAACTGAGGTTACAGTTGGTTTTTGGTTTTCTGGAACGACTAGATGTTCTTCTTTTTTACCGGTTATTTCTCGCAGTGTAGTGAAGTAGCGGATTGAAATTTGCACATAATTCCCTTATTATGGATAATGTGTGTTGTGGTTTTAACTGTTATGTTTGTTAGTTGGTTTTTGGTTTTTACCATTTTATTTTGAGTTTTTGTACTATGAAGACTTTGGTTAAATCGTTGATTATAAATGTGAAGAATGCTGAAAGACCCAGTATGGTTAGTGTTTTGGTGATGGGTACTGCGAGGAGGTTTGGGATTCCAATGGTGACCAGTATAGTTCCAGCAATTAGACTTACAATAATGGTAAGTAAGAGAATTTTGCTTGGCATGGATTTGTAGAAGGGTCTTCTTTCTCGTACGTTAAAGTTAAGAAGTAATGCCGAGTAAAATAGTATTTCAAAAGTGTAAGTGTATATTGTTGGATTGTTGATTGACACGTTAAACACGTTAAGCACAATATACAACAATACTACTGACTCAACAATTACCAGGGTTCCCAAGATGGCTGAGGCTTTTATGGCTCCGTCTATTTTCCATGTGGATGGGTTCTTTGAGCCTTGAAGTTTGTCTGTAGATATTGCAATTTTTACAGGGTCAGTTAAGAAAAAGTACATAATAACCCCAAAGGCTGAAATTGCATAATTTCCCGTTAACAGAAAAGTTAGAACTGTAAAAACCGACACTTGCAGGGTTCTTATAATTTTACTTAAAATCCACGCACTTATCCGCTCATAGATAACTCTGCCATTTTTAACCAAATCTACAATACTAGTTAAGCCCTCATTGACTAAAACTACACTTGCCGCACTCTTTGCCACATCAACAGCATTACTTACTGCAATACCCACCTCAGACTGCTTTAACGCAGGCGCATCATTTACTCCATCACCTGTCATACCCACAATATGTTCACTGTTTTGCAGGCTTTTAACGATGGCGTATTTATCTTCAGGATACACCTCCGCAAAACCATCACTCTGCTTCACCAGCTCTTCTGTAAGTAAAAGATCTTTTTTACTATCTGCCTTCAAATTGGAAATCGCTGTGATGCGATCACCTAACCCAACACTCTTAGCGGTTTCTTTTGCAATTGGTAACGCATCACCCGTAAGAATCTTTACAGAAATTCCCAACTCACCTAATTCCTGTATTAACTGTTTTGAATCTCGTCTAGGCGCATCATAGAGAATAACCAATCCCACAAACCTAAACCTTTTACTATTATTATCATCATTACTGTTTTTATTGTCTGTTCTAGCTACAGCAAGAATTCTATAACCCTTCGATGCATACCTTTGAGTTTGCTCCTCAAGCAACCTATCTTCAACTTCTGTTAAACCACAGGCTTCACTTACAACTCTAACAGCCCCCTTCATAACCCTAAACGATTCACCTCTATTCTCTTTTTGTATTACCGCTTGAGTACATCGTGTTTTAGGGTCAAATGGCGTAAACTCTATCTGCTTAAACGCGTCAATTGACAACTCTTCCCGTTTAGCCATCTCGATAAATGCCAAATCTATTGGATCATGATTTGCCTCCTCAGACGCTAATGCCCCATAAAAAACTACTTCTCTCTTGTCAAACCCATTGTAAGCTAACGTTTCAATTATTGAGAGTTTATTCCTAGTTATTGTTCCCGTCTTATCAACACAGAGCACATCCATAGTAGCCGCATCCTCAACAGCACTTAAACGAGTTACCAAAACACCCTTCTTAGACAACTCCATCGCTCCAAGCGCCATGCTAACTGTAAACATAGCAGGCAACGCCACTGGAATGGCTGACAATAAAATAACTAAAAGAATCGGCAAAGTATCAATCACACTAAACCCTCTAAGCACAGAACAAACAAGCGCCACAATAGCTAAAACAGAAACAATAACAAGCAACCAACGAACAACACCCGATATAACTTTTTCAATATGCAACTTGGGCTTAGCTAGCTCAACAAGCTGAACCGTTTTACCAAAATACGTATTGACCCCTATCGCAACAACAACCCCCTTAGCCTCTCCACGCTTCACAACCGAACCCGAATACAAAAAACTCCCCACACCCTTCTCAACACCAAACGACTCACCCGTCAAAGCTGCCTGATCAACCTCAAGATGACCCGACACTACCTTTACATCCGCAGGAACAAAATCCCCCTGTCTAAGCCTCACAACATCATCAGGCACAATCTCACGAGCAGGTAAAACCCTCCAAACACCCTCCCTTAAAACACGAGCATTAATCCCCAATTTTTGTTTTAACGCCTCTGCAGCTTTTGAAGCCCTAAGCTCCTCCTCAAACCCTAACACAGCATTCAAAATAAGCAAACCAAAAATAATAAAAACATCCGCGTAACGTTGCAAAAAAATTGAAAGAACAATAATTATCTCCAACAACCAAGCTGAAAGCCCCCAAAACTTTCTAACAAACTGCAACCAAGACTTAACCTTCTTCTTTGGTACCTCATTAAATCCAAACTGCTTTCTTCTACTCTCTACTTCTACCAAACTCAATCCAGTTTCTAACCTTTCACAAACATCCTCTTCTAACGGTGAACTTCCCAAAGTTGCGCTGCTTTCTGCCAAGATAACCAATTAAATATTCCAATTCCCTAATTTACATATTTATCTCCGAACACAAAAAACAATCAGACACATCCAAAAACAGACAGAAAGATTTTATGAGCTAACCTATGTGTACTGTATTTACTTTCTTATTGATCACATTTTTGTTGTTATATGAAGTTGTGGGTTACTGATTGTGCTTTTTCTTTTTGATTTTCAGCTAAGTATTTATTTCTAAAATACATTATTACTATTGGTGATTTGTTATGGATAACAAAAAAGAAACAATGCAAAAAAATATGGAGACAGTTTCTCACGGGTTAGAAAAAGCTGCTGAATCAATGTGTGACACAATAATTTCAGTCATGGATAAACTTGCAGGAAAAAAATCTGACATAAAACTCAGCTTCGAAGACCTGACAATAGAAACCGGTCCACTTAAAGCAAAAATTAATGGTTCAATAGTCTTAGACATAGTCTACGCATCAGACGCCGAACCAACCCCATAACCTTTTCTATTTCGAGGAAAACCCGGTTGTTATTGACCACTTTTTTAGCTGAAAGCATCAAATCTGGCAAAATAACGGTAAGTCAAAACAACACCGAAGCTTTAGAAATCACTGCGCAAGATAAAAAAATTGACGTGAACGCCAAAGATAAAACATTCATAAAAGAAATAATTTCCAGCACACACAAAAATGACAAACCCGTAAGTGTAATCGGCACAATTGAACGCGGTGTTACTGGTCTGCGGACAGTACGAAGCGTACAACCTATGGTTAAAGAAATCGCAGAAGACCTAAACCGTGAAGGTATGACAGTAACTCTGTCCTTCAAAGGTGATACCGTAATTACAATAGGCTCAGAAGCCAACCCAAAGTTCACTCGCATTTTATTAGGCACAAAAAACGTCCAAATTAACAGCGTTAGAAAATTAGTTGAAATGGGGCTTTAAAATTTTAGACGTGAAGTTTAATTATGAATAGTTTTAGTTGTGGCAGATAAAAAATTAATAAATTATTTAATTCTTTGTATTGTATGCTTGTCCTGTGCTTACAGAAAATATCTGGCGCGTTTATTGTGACAATGTTTAAATTTATTTAATGTCATAAATATATTGGTGACAGTAATGAAAAACAGAATTGGTGTACTTTTGTTATGTGTCATTGTTAGTGGGTTGGTTGTTAGTTTTATTAATTTTGGTATGGTGTGTGCTCACAGTACGAAAGATAATATTCCCGTCAAGATTTCAGTGCCTGAATTTACTGTCACATTCAAAGATCTCTCCTACGATATACCTGTAAGCTCTTCAAAAGACCCTTACACAGGTGAAACTATAACAAATCTGCCATATCGCGTAGAAAACAGAACAATACAAGTCACAATAAACAAAAAAGATCTCATGAAAAACTATGGTGCCGAAGATTGGCTTAATTATGAAATTCGAATAAAAGGTTCTTTTGAAGACGAATGGAATAGGCATACGGCTGGAGATAGAGCTAATTTAGATTCTCATTTAACAACTATAATACTTTCTTCTGCACAATTTTACCTTGATGGTGCTACGGGCGACTTAAAACCCTGTTTCAACATTCCTTCCGAAGGCAAAATGGATATTCAAGTAAAAGCAAAAATTTTCGGACCCTATTGGGGTGAGAATCTGTATCCTATTTCAGGAGGCTATTCAGAGGATGCTTTGCTTGCAGAGAGTGATTGGAGTAAAACACAAACAATAACCCTTAACAGTAGTTCGGGTGATAAAATACCCAATCAACCTTCACATAGTCAAGATCAGGACTTGACCTCAAATCAAGTGAATTCTCAGTCTGATGGAATTATTACTGGTCTTAGTTTGACCGAGTTTAGCTTGTTAGTTGTAGTGGTTAGTTTATCAATTGCGTTAGTATACGTAATACTGCTGTTCACTCATAGACGGAAAAAAAGTTTGATACGTCATAAAAACAAACTTAATCATATCTTCTGTGCGTTTAGCTTTTTACGCAGTCTGTAGTGGTAATTGAAAAGTAAAGAGTGAAAGAGAGTTATCTCTTATTTTTGTTTGTTTTTGATGGCTGCTAGTTTGCCACCTGCTTTTATTTGTTCTTTTTCTTGTTTGCTTAGGTTTAAGTTTACTTTGATTTCTGTGTTTTTGGTTTTATTTTTCAGTGTTAGGGTTTCTGCTAAGTTGTTTGTTTCTACTTCTAATGTGTCGCCTTGATCTATGTTATCATAGTCTTGTTTGTTTGTGAAGGTTAGGGGTAGAATTCCAAAGTTAATTAGGTTGGCCATGTGGATGCGTGCGAATGATTTTGTAATGACTGCTTTTACTCCAATGTATTTTGGTGCTAATGCTGCGTGTTCGCGTGAGGAGCCTTGGCCATAGTTTTCTGCGCCTACGATAAATCCGCCTTGTTTTTGGATTGCACGTTGGTAAAAGTTTTGGTCTACGCGGCAGAAGATGTATTTGCTGATTTCTGGGATGTTGCTGCGAAGAGACATGATGTCTGTTCCGCCTGGTAGGATGTCATCTGTTGTTATGTTATCGCCAACTTTAAGCAGGACTTCGCCGCTGAGTTGAGGTGGAGTGGGTTGGAATTGTGGTAAGGGTGTAATGTTTGGTCCCATGATTACTTTGGCGTTTGGATTTGTGGTTGCAGGGATAAACATGGTGTCGCTTAGGATGAATTTTTCTGGCATGGTGATTTCTGGAAATACTCCAAGTTTGCGTGGGTCTGTAATTTTGCCTGTTATAGCTGCTGCTACTGCTGTTTCTGGACTGACTAGGTAGACTTTAGCGTCTTGGGTGCCGCTTCTGCCTTTAAAGTTGCGATTGAAGGTGCGTAGGGATACTGCGCTAGTGGTGGGGGCTTGACCGATGCCGATGCATGGGCCACAAGAGTTTTCTAGAATTCTTGCGCCTGATTGAATTAATGGTTCAAGTTCGCCTGTAGCAGCAAGATTTTCCATTACTTGACGTGAACCTGCTGAAATTGTTAAACTGAGGTTTTCATGAACTTTTTTACCTTTTAGCAAGGTGGAAACTATTTTTAGATCCCTAAGAGACGAATTAGTGCAACTGCCTATACAAACTTGATCAACAGGTGTTCCCTCCAATTCGCTAACGGGTTTAACATTATCGGGGCTATGAGGCATAGCTAAAAGTGGCTCAACTTCTGCTAAGTCAATATCTAAAACTTTACTATACTGCGTATTCTCATCTGATGTAAGCTCTATCCATTGGTTTTCTCGTCCTTGACTGATTAAAAATTGTCTTGTAACCTCATCGGAGGGAAAAATGGACGTTGTAGCTCCTGTTTCAGTTCCCATGTTAGTTATCGTTCCCCGTTCTGGAACACTTAACGTTTTAACACCAGGTCCAAAGTATTCAAGAACATTATTTACGCCACCTTTAACGGTTAATTTTCTTAAAACTTCCAATATAACATCTTTTGCTGACACAAAGGGTAAAAGTTTACCTTTCAAATTAATACCATACACATTGGGCATTTCAAGATAGAAAGGCTCACCTGCCATTGCAGCTGCAACATCAAGCCCACCTGCTCCAATGGCTATCATCCCCATACCGCCTGCAGTTGGCGTGTGACTATCACTACCAAGCAAAGTTACGCCCGGTTGAGCAAACCGTTCAAGATAAAGCTGATGACAAATACCATTTCCCGGTCTACTAAAAACTATCCCATATTTAGCTGCAACACTTTGCAGATAACGATGATCATCAGCGTTACGAAAATCATTTTGAAGCATATTATGATCTACAAAACTTACACTAAGCTGCGTTTTAACCTGCGCAATACCTATAGCCTCAAACTCTAGATAAGCCATGGTGCCAGTTGAATCTTGAGTTAATGTATGATCAATCCTTAAACCGATTTCTTCACCTGCATTCAATTTGCCCTCAACTAAATGCTTTTCAAATATTTTTTCCGTTATACTTTTACCCATAAATTATCCCTTCTAACCACTGTAAATCTAAATATTATTTGGCAAATGTAGAGAACTTCAGAAATTTAAGCCTCACGTAAAATAAAATAAAAAGTGCTTAATAGATGAAAGTCATTAGAACAGGTGAGGTCAGACATTGCAGTTTAAATTCAAAATTCAAGAGGTCGCTAAAGCTAACAACTCCCGAATAGTCTTAGCTTTAGATTTTCCATTCCAAAACCCTAATAACAATAATAGTAGTCACGAGTTATTTTCTAAGGCTGATGCTATAATAGAGCAGGTTTCTTCATATATTTGCGCGGTTAAATTTAATAATCATCTTGTTTTGCCTCTTGGATTGTTTAACGGGGTGAAAGTTCTTGTGGAGCATGTTCATGCTAAGGGGCTTTTGGCTATAATGGATGCAAAAGTTAACGACATAGGTAACACTAACCAAATTATAGCTGACTATTATTATGCTGCGGGGTTTGATGCAATTATTGCTAACCCTTTCATTGGTTGGGAAGATGGATTAAAGCCTCTTTTTGAGGTTTCTCGTAAACAAGGCAAGGGTGTAATTTTGCTCACTTATATGAGTCATAAAGGTGCTGCTGAAGGTTATGGTCAAACAGTAACTGATCCTGTTACGGGTGTATCTATGTCTCAGTATATGATGTTTGCACAAAAAGATGTTACTTACGCAGCAGACGGTGCAGTGGTTGGAGCTACGGTTCCTGAAAAAATAAAAGAAATATATCAAATTTTAGGTGAAAAAGTGCCTATTTATTCACCTGGTGTTGGTTCTCAAGGTGGAAGCGCCCAAGATGCAGTTAAAGCTGGCGCAACATACTTAATTGTTGGGCGCGAAATTATTTCAGCCGAAAACCCTGCTGCTGTTGCACGTAAACTTTGGGATTCAACTAAACTCATTTAGAGCGTTCATGATTGCTCATGCTCTTTCCCGGGCTCTTACTTACCCATAATTCCTGCTTTAACATATCTCGCACAGCATTGCGTATGGCACAGCTTCTATTTGGATACATGTTTGCCCTAACTAAATCATCTAAACCTTCCAGATACGCCTCTGGCAACAGCGCTGTTACCAGTTTCATGTTCTGATTTTGTTTTTTATTTTTCATGTTACCTATTCCCTTAAACTATATTATGCTTATAACATGCGCCAAATATAAAATTTAACACTGCTCCGCCTCAAACTATGGATGATTCATCAAGTTATTTGCACAAATGCTGACATGGCTGAAAAGGAAATTCAACAAAACAGAGTATTCATATTACCGTGTAAGTCGTGTTCAATTATTGCTCTAAAGGTAATGTTGAAAGAAAGATATGTTAGGTTGTTATTTTTGTTTGTTTGTCTTTTGGGTATTGGCTATAGTAGTCTTGTGGTTTTAAGACTACACTTCGTACGCGTTGTACTCGTTTGTTAGTGTTTGCTTTCTTTTGAAGTAGCAGTACTTCTTTGGATTTGCTGAATTTTTCAATTCTGCCATCTTCTCGGGTACGTTCCAGTTTTATGCAGTCATCAACCTGACAGTTCAAAACGCAAGCTCCGCAGTAAACGCACAAGTCCTCTATGATTGCAATTTTGCCGCTTCCCCAGTATAGTGCAGTTGTTGGACAAACTTTAATACATTCTTTACATTGTACGCCAAGGCAAGTGTAACTGTTAATGCTGATTTTACCCTCTTGGAAAACCTCTTTCACACCTGTTGACGCTAAAAGTGCTTTTCGGCTCTTTTTTTTCTCAGAATCAACAGTAGTGCCATCTGACAATAATCCAAAGATATCGACATTTCCATTATTTTGAGGCATTATCAATCATCGTTACGGCATGATAACTACAATTGTATAAGCTATAGAGGATAATTATACTTATCCTCTTGTGAGGATCTTTGGTTAAAAAATATCGTGTCTATTATCGCTGTTGTACCATTTAGCGAATTCATTAACTGCTTTGGCTCGATGTGAGCTATAGTTTTTTTCTTCTAACGTCATTTCTGCAAATGTTTTCTCACTATAAAACGGTTGAAAAATGGGGTCAAACCCAAAACCCGAGTTGTTGTCTCCCTTACGTTCTGTAAAAGTTATCTCCCCCTCGACTTTTCCCTCAAAAAACAGTACACCCGTTTCTTGACTACAATACACTATAGCTGAGCAGAATGTTGCTTTACGATTTTGTAGATTCTCCATTAATTTTAGAATTCCTCTATTTTGAATTGTCTTGTAAACATATGCTGAGTATGGACCTGGAAAACCTTCAAAGGCATCAATGAATAAACCTGCATCTTCAACAATTAACGGTATACGACATTGATTAAATGCTTCCAATGCACAATTTTCTGCTATCTCCATTATATTATCACTCTGTATCTCTTTTCCCTTCATACGTAACATGCCAACAGCTATCCCTATGGAGCTTAAAATGCTTCGAACCTCGTTAAACTTGTGAAAATTACCCGTTGCGAACAAAACATTTCTAACATTAACATATGCTCCAGCGTTACTACTACAGTTGTTTACGTTCTTCAACATAGCGTCCTCGCTTTTCAATCTCTATAATCTTCTCATAAACCTTTTCTGCCAACTCAACACCTACCACTAAACGATAACCCATAAAAATATCCTTAAAACAGGATTCCCAAAAAGCAAAATGTGTACTTTGCAAAGCCCGCTTCAACAGGTGCAAATCAACCCCTTTCGCTTCTAACTCTACACTTTTCTCACCTAACCCAAAATCTACCAAAAAAATTTTACCTTGATTATCAACATCATCATTAGCTATTAACATATTTGAAGTCGTCAAGTCACCGTGGATCAAATTTTCTCTGTGAAGTTTACCAATCAACTCACCGATTCTTAGACAAACTCTTTCACACTCTGTTTTTGAAACCCTGCTTAGATACTGCTTTACCTGAACACCCTCTATATACTCCATTACAATTGTAGCCTCTGACACATTTACCCTGTAAATTAGCGGCGATGCGACCCCTGCAACTTTGGCTTGATGCAACAATTGAGCCTCATGTATTGTACGATAACTACGAATTTGCCTATCAAGCACGATAGGCCGATATTTTTTTGGGTCTCGAATTTTAATTACAGCCTTTCTTCCATACCAATTGGAAAGATAAAGACTTGCTTCAGCACCCTTTTTTAACAAAACAGACTGATTCAATTCATCCATGGCACATCCACCTTATCTACACGCCAACGCAACTTCACATAACTCTCCTCTATAGGAGTAACTATGCCATATGTATAAGCTAAACTACCTGTCCACGCAATCATTGCACCGTTATCTGTAGCAAACTTTTGGGGAACCACATTAAACCGTACATTATGCTCCTCAGCAATAGCCTCAAGCATTGCCTGCAACCGTTTATTGGCTGCCACCCCACCCGTTAATAAAACCTCCTTCTTTTCAGTATGAGCTAACGCCCGCTCAGTAACTTCAGCAACCATGGAAAAAGCATGCTCTTGAAGACTATAACACACATCCTCAAGCGTACAGTTCCCCCTTTGAAGCTGCATAGTTGCCGCCGTCAAAAGCCCACTTAAAGATAAATCCATACCCTTCACCACATACGGCAATGGAATAAAGTTTTTACCTTTAAGCGCCAACTGCTCCACTGCTGCTCCAAACGGTAAACCTCTCTGATTTTTTAAACCCACATGCCTTGCAAAAACGTCCAAACAATTGCCAAGAGCAATGTCTAAAGTTTCACCGAAAACCCGATAACGTTTAGACTCAAACGCAGTAACCATAGTATTTCCTCCCGAAACATAAAGTGTAACGGGGTCAACTGCACCTGTTTTTAATTTTCCAATTTCAATATGTGCAATAGAATGATTCACACCAACTAAGGGTATCTGTAAATATGACGCCAAAGCACGCGCTACAGTTGCCCCTGTACGCAGACAAGGACCCAGACCCGGACCCATAGAAAAAGCAATACATGTAAGATCTCTAACTTTTATATTCGCATCAGTTAACGCTCGACAAAGAACTTTACTTGCAACTTCAGCATGATGACGTGCAGCCTCTCTTGGATGAATTCCACCCTCCATTGGAACATAACTATCTACCGTATTTGTAAGAATATCTCCATCAAAATTAACTATACCTACACCAAAATCGTCTGCTGTAGATTCTATACCTAAACAATATCTAGACTCATTGTCTGATGATGTTTTCTGCGTATTAACCATACAAATGAAGATTTCAAGAGAGATACATATTTTTATCTGAAACAAACAGTCTACTACACTATCTGGAACTGATCTTAGCATGCCTAAACGCAATGACCTTGAACAAAAAGCACTCCATTATGTCGTAAACACAGGGTATCAGGGTGTACTTCAATCAGACTTGTGGCGCGAACTAAGCGCAAGCAGCCGCGAAGGCTCACGTGTCTCAATTAAACTAGAAGAAAAAGGACTTATCCGCAGAGAAAAAGAACTGCAAGACGGTAGATGGACTTATAGATTATACCCAAAAAGGCTTCCCGCATCTATTGAAACCATTGTTGACTGCCCTTGTCTGTTATGTCCCGACAATGCAAGGTGTGACCCAACCACTGCCATTTCCCCTAAAACCTGCCAAAAATTAACTGACTGGATTTTAGGTTTAGGCAACGAAAAACAAACACAAATTATATCTTCTGTAGCTCCGAGTGAGCAAAATATTTTCGAGGATGATTCCCTTGCCGAAAGCTTGGATACGTGAAAGAAAAAACGAATGTTACTACAAAAAAGCTAAAGCAGCAAACTATCGTAGCCGTTCCATATACAAACTAATTCAAGCTAACGAAAAATATGGCTTTATCCAATTGCGTAACATTATCGTGGATTTAGGTGCCGCACCTGGTGGATGGATACAGGCCGCCCGAAAAATGATTGGTAGACACGGTTTTGTTTTAGGTGTCGATCTAAAACCAATTGAACCGTTTCCCCAAGAGTACATTCGAACAATTATTGGCGACCTAACCGACCCAAATATTGCAGAACAAATTATGTCCTTTTTACCTCGTAAACCCGATACCGTACTTTCTGATGCTGCACCAAATATTACCGGCATCTGGGAAGTTGACCACGCCCGACAAATTGACTTGGCAACTAAAGCCTTAGACGTTGCCCTACAAATTTTACGCCCTAACGGCAACTTTTTCGTAAAACTCTTCCAAGGCGACTTGATGGATGATTTTGTCCAAACAGTTAAAGAACATTTCACTGAAATTAAATTCGTTAAACCAGGGGCTAGCCGAGCAAAAAGCTCTGAAATGTACCTTTTAGCTTTAGGTTTAAAAACCAAACCTGAAGAGTAACTTTCCTTTTGAATTTTTTCTTCTTTTTATGGAGTGATGTAAAAACTCAAATATTGCCTGCCGATTATGTGTGGGTATACATAAAATTTAGGGTGTTGATTTACGGTGTACTACTTTTTTTTATCAACCGTAAAAACCGTGTTAGCTTTAGTTGTGTTATTTCTCATTTGGTGTGATGGAGCCTGTCTTGTATGGGAACATGTGGGAATAGCAGTGTATATATGTCGGTGTTACCTTTTTAAAATGAGATGTTTACTATTATGGAGGTATCTGTTTAACTATGGAATTTGGTTCCAATCCAAATTTGTATAGGGGTGTGTTTTTGCTTTTTGTTTTTTTGTTATCTATGGTGCTGTTGTTTTCTTCTCTATGTGTTTCTGTTTTTGATGGTAATATTTCTTCTTTTGTGTCTGAAGTTCCTGATCAGGTAGTTGTTAATACTGAGGCTGAACTTATAAACGCGGTTGATAATGCTGTAGGCTCTACTGTTATTGCCCTTAATGGAGATATCACACTTTTGTGGTCCCTTGTTATTTCTGGTAATAAAAATATCACGTTAACAAGCAATAGGGCAACGGGTTTTTACAAGTTAATTGGGCCAAATGATCAAAGTACCATTGGCATTAGTGCTGGTGGCGTATTGACCATTGATGGCATAATTGTAACTCATGAGACTGGTGATGGTGGTAGTGGAGTGGCTGTTGGTGGTGCACTTATTATGGTTGATGGCGAGATTTCGGGTAACTATGCCAATCGTGTTGGCAATGGTGGTGGTGTAACCAATTATGGTGTTTTTACTATGTTGGGTGGCACAATTTCCAACAACACTGCTCATTCTGGTGGTGGTGTGCTTAGTGGTTTTGACTGTTTTTTTGTGATGTCTGGTGGTAAAATTTCAGATAACTCTGCTGAGTTTGGTGGTGGGGTACACATGATGTCGGGTTCTTTTGTGATGGAGGGTGGTGAGATTATTAGTAATGCCGCTTCTCGTGGTGGTGGTGTGTATCTGTATGCTGGTAATATACGCAATGTTGACCCAATTTATGATGGTTCTTTTGTGATGTCTGGTGGTAAAATTTCGGGTAATACCGCTGAGCAAGGTGGTGGTGTGTACAATCGTGATGGTACTTTTAAGTTGTCTGGCGGTATAGTTTTTGGTAACGCAGCTTCAAAGGGTAGTGGTGATGTGTATAATGACGTTGGTGTTGTGTATTATTTTGGTGTGAGAGCTGTTGTGGTTATTTGTGTGAGTGTTGTGCTTGTTGTGGTTGGTGTTATTGTTTTTGTTGGGTTCTTTTATTCTAAAAAGCAAAAGAGGGGTTTACAGTAGACTTTTCTGGGTTCTTTTTGTTGCGGTGAAAGCTTTGATTAACTTGATAGAAACATTTAATTTCTGTGTTTATGTTTTTAAAATATGATTGTTGAAAAGATGGATGTGTTGTATTGGGCGATATTTTGTCGTTTTGGAAGTCTGCTTCGATTAAGCGCAAAAGGCTCTATTCTTTGTTCTTCATTTTTCTTTTGTCTGTGATGGTAACGTTTGCTGGAACTTTGGTGCCTTTAAGTGATGAAGATGCAAAAATGCTTTCCGATAATGTGAATCAGATATTGGTGGAAAATGATGATTTGGGTTCTTTGTCAGTTGCAATTTTTGTTAACAATTTTAGGCTTTGTTTACTTATGTTTATCCCTGTAGTTGGTGCTATATTTGGAATGTTTGTATTGTTTTCGACGGGTGTGGGTTTAAGTGCGCTTTCGATGACGCAAGGAATACCTGTGGGTATTGCTTTTTTGTCATTAATGATTACGCCTATCTTTTGGATTGAATTTGCCTCGTACTCTTTAGGTATGTCTGAAAGTATTTGGTCCTTTCGACGTTTTACTCAGAAACGTTGGGCGTATCTAGCGTGGACTGCAATATTTATCGGTATGACTGCTGTGCTACTTGCAATAGGTGCCGTAGTGGAGGCATGGCTCCTACTAATGGTGGGCGTATAACATAGTCTGCCTATTTTTTGTTTACCTCTAAACTGAGGTCTAATGCTTTTACACTATGTGTCAATGCGCCAATGCTGATGATGTCAACTTTAGCTTGAGCATAGTCTAATAATGTTTCACTATTAATTCCCCCACTTACCTCCAACAAGACTTTGTGGGGTAACTCTGTCTTTTTGAGTATTTCAGCTGCCTTATTTACTTCTTCAGGGGTGAAATTATCTAACATGATTATGTCTGCTCCTGCCTTCGCTACCCGTAGAATATCTGTTGCATTTGTTATTTCAACCTCAATTTTCTTACTAAAAGACGTGTTTTCTTTTGCCAACTTTACAGCTCTAGCTGGATCACCGATTATTGCGATGTGATTATCTTTAATTAAAAGCATATCCTCTAAATGCAGTCTATGCGGGTCACCGCCGCCAATGGCCACAGCTTTTTTATCAAAATACAATAGACCCGGCGCAGTTTTTCGAGTTGCAGCAATTATTGCAGAAGAGTTTACCGCTTTTAGTTTTTCAGTTAACTTGTGTGTAGTTGTTGCAATGCCACACATACGTGACAACAAATTAAGCAGAGTACGCTCCACAGTTAGAATAGTTTGAGCATCACCTGTTATTTGCATTATAACCTGCTTATCTTTTACTTGCATCCCATCATCGATGTAAACTTTAACTTTTAAATCCATGGCTTGGATGAGAATAGTTGCCTCTTTTACACCTGCAACTATACCCTGTTCTTTAGCAACCACTTCAGCGGTTACAGTTAAATCTGATGGAATGATTGCAGACGATGTAGCATCACCTTGTCCAACATCATCTTTTAGAAACTGTATGAGTTGCTCTTCAACAAGTTTTCTAGGCATAAACATGTTTGTAACTTTAATTTATCAAAGGTTTAAATGCTTCCCTTGCGCTTAACTTTAAAATTGATTTATGCATATCGTTGTGATTGTATGCGTCTGTTGTTTACCTGCTCAGAGTTAGGGTTGGGTCATGTTTCACGAATTATTCCTTTAGGTAAGCGACTGGAACAAGATGGTTGTGAAATATTTTTTCTCTCAGGTGGCAAAGCTTATGATTTGCTCAAAAAAGAATTTGAACACACATACAAATGCATGCCAATTGTATGGTATGAAAATGCTTCTGGCATTGTTGTACCTGCCTCAATGATTAACATACTGTTGCCTTTGCCGGTATTTAACGCAGAAAATCATCAATTCGAAACAAAAAACTCTAACACTATGGAAATCATCCATAGATCATACAATATACTAGAAAAAGTACGTGATATTTCACCTGATGTACTAATTGCTGACGGCGACATAACTGCTCTTCGGATTGCTGCTAAACGAAAAATTCCTTCTGTTTACATAACAAATTTCCTGCGTCCAAATTATGGAATTATGCACTTTTTTAACTTTGGTAAATCCATAGTGGACCAATATGTTAAGCAAGCTACAAAAATTGTTATCCCAGACAACCCTCCTCCATACACAATTTCAGACTACAACATTGGTAACCTACACGGTTCAGCATTTGAAGACAAAATCGAGTATGTTGGTCCCTTCATGGACACAACACCCATACAAGGTTTAGCTGAACACATTTTTGCTCCTATAAGTGGTCCCATAGGAACACGTTTAAAAATACTTAAAACTTTGTTACCTGTTCTTCAAAGGACTTCTATAAAAACTATAATCAGTCTTGGGGCTCCTGGCAAGAAAGCCTCCACAAAATTCGGTAACTGTGAAATCCACAATTGGCTCTCTACAGCTGAACGTCAAGAAGCCATGAAAAACGCCAAATATGTCATCTTTAGCGGCGGACACATAACCTGTTTTGAAACTATTAAGTACACTAAGCCAAGTATCTGCATACCTACTCAGCCTGAGCAGGGTGGTAACGCAGCAAAAATGCAAGACTTAGGTTGCTCTATTAAGGTTAAAAACCAAAAAGAACTTGCAAATGCTATACAAAAAATGGAACAAAATCTCCACACTTACAAGAAAAACGTGTTTAACCTTAACAAATTCTCCAGTAAACTCAACGGTTTAGATAGAACTGTTGAAATTATCAAAAAAACAGTTTAAACATAATTTGTTATCTCAAGTTTAAACGTTTAATCTCGCCCTTTGGTGTTTGTTCTTCAAAAACTATAGCTGCAAACTTGTAAATCTTGACCCCCTTTGTTAACCAACTGTCAGCTGGCAATCCTGCTTTCATACAACATTGACAAAGAAATTCTTCCTCACACCATTGCCACTCAACAGGTACCTGAGGCAAAAGCAATCCTCTATTGTACCCTTTCTCTACAATTAAACCATCTTGTCCAACTTGAATTTGTTGTATGTACTCTTTAGGATTACCAACTTGTATCAGCTCTGGCGGTGTTAAGACGCTAACTTCAAAAACACATTTATCTAATTCACCAAACGTCATCGATGGGAAACGTGGATCTTCGGTTGCAGCATTTATAGCAGAATCAATAACGGCTTCAACAAGCGAACTTGTTGGATAAGGATATCCTATACAACCCCGCAATGTTTTCTCTCCCTCTTCTCTGCTATAGGCGTTTATGGTTACAAAAACACCGCATTTCTCGTAAAGTTTTTGCGGTGTATCTTTAGATGGTTTAAACGTTTGTCCTACACCAAGAAAAGCCTCAACAGCACTCCTTGTCAGTTCAATTAAAAATTTTCCTTCTTCCAAAGTTAATTCAAACGACATATCCCCACCTCAACCAGTTAACAAACTATATACTGTCAACAAGAAATAAAAATTAAAGTGTGTAACGAAGGAGAGTGTTTTTAGAATTTGATTGTTTCTTCAGTTACGCCTTCTTTGGTTACGATAAAAAAGTCGATGCCATCGCCACTCATTGCATCTCTGTTTACTGATGCTTTAATTGCTCTTTTTATAAGCTCTTTAGCTTCGACAACGGTTATCGATTCTTTGTATGCTTCTTCTATAACACTTATAGCGGTCTCTGTTCCTGAACCAACTGCTGCATACTTGTCTGGGATAAGTGAACCTAAGACATCTAAAACAAACAATGTTGCACCTTCCTCATCTAAGCCTCCAATAATAGTTTGAGTATACAACGGTGCATATCTACGATTAAAAAGAATATTTGCCATAAGCTTAGAAGCGGCTCTTACACTAATTTTTCTACCAACATCCATGCTAAAAAGTTTAGCCTGAGCCTCCATCTCTCTGGAAAGAACTTGCATATCACCTACAAGACCTGCACAGGCAACACCAATCTGATCTGTTACCTTGAAAACCTTCTTTCCTCCCTTACTCATGATAAACCCGCCATACGTTACACGCTTCTCTGAAGCTAAAACTACCCCATCAACACAAACAACACCTACAGTTGTTGCACCTGGCATCCACACCATACCTTGAGGCGCCTGATTACCTGAAGCCTGCTGTTGTTGTTGTTGATTCTGACCTTCCTGAGGCATAACATGCATCTGTGGAATTTCCCGTAAAGATGGAAACTGTGACTGAAATCCATATCTTTCCATAACTTTCGCCTTTTATTTTTGTAATACACAAAACAATGTATTAAGGTTATTTATAACCCTGCTTCCCAAACCACCTAATCTCAAGTATCAAGTTTCTCTCTTCCCTTCTACACTCCAACAACCAACTGAGCTACCAACATAAATCAATACTACAACAAATAACAGATTAATCACTAATTAAAAACAAATATGTAACCAATGGTGTAATGCTTAATCTATCTTTTTGGTGTACTCTACAATAGTTTGTGCTCTTAAGCCAACGCCAAACAGCACTATTTTTATACATTTTCTCCAATTTTAAATGTTACCTTTTTCAGAAAAAACAGTTTCGTTATTTGCTGTAATAATGTACTTTTTCCACAACGTCTGATGCCTGATATTACAATAGCGAAAAGGTTTGTGAGGTCAATGTCTTAGTTAATGTTTGAAATATGCCATACTTTAGGTGTTTGAGGTCTTTTTGTTGTGTTTAGACGGCTGTGCAGTTTTTCTTTAAGAACGTCAAGGAAACTGTGATTGTTAAAATGTAAACTTGTTCATTGGTAATGAATAAGTGTGGTGCGGTTGCCGGGATTTGAACCCGAGTGTTCAGCTTGGGAAGCTGATGTCCTACCGAGCTAGACTACAACCGCGCAAGACCTACCGCTTGAAAATTGTTAAGCTGTCCCATATAACAGTTTTTGTTCTTTTGTGTCTACTTTTTTTGTTCCGTTGCTCAAATAGCCGAAACAGAGATAAGGTTAGAGCTTTCTTTATAAGTAGTACTTTTGAAAGAGGTTGTTGTTAAATGATTCAAGTCTGTACTCAAAGTGTTAATGGTACATGGTTTGCCGTAGCTTGTACTGAGCGGCAAATTGTTGCTGCCTCTTTTGCTGATATTGAACAAAAAGCTCTAAACAGTCTGCTTAATAGTCTGCCTCTTGATGTGCCCTTTCAGGTTTTGCTTTCACCTTCGGTATGTGCAAAAAATACGTTTACTTTAATGGCTGATGTGCTTGAGGGCAAAGATGTTGAATCTAGTTTCAATCTTGCAACTAATGGATTGTCAGAGTATACGGTGCGTGTTCTTAAGGCGGTTATGCAAATTCCGTCTGGTTATGTTGCCTCTTATGGGGCAGTTGCTAAAGCTGTAGGTGGCGGTCCACGAGCGGTTGGAAATGTTATGGCTGGAAACATTTTTGTTCTTATTGTTCCCTGTCATCGTGTAGTCAAATCTGATTTTTCTTTAGGTGGTTATGGGGGCGGTTTGAAAATTAAGTATCAGTTGCTTGTGAGAGAAAAACGAGGTTATCTTGAACCATGCGATATTGTAATTAAGAATGGTGGTGTACTTCGGGTTTATCCTGTTGAGGTAACTTTAAAAAACATTTTTCTGCTTTAAACTTTAACGACCATTTTTACTATCTGACTGTTAAGTATGTACGATTGATACTTGTTATTCGATTTGTGTTTTACGTTTTAAACTTTTTATGTTGTAGCTTACTTTTGTGTTTTTTGTTTTTATTCTCTGAATTTTTCTGTCTATGCTGTCTGTTACTTTTCTTTTTCTGTTGTGTTTTTAATAGTTGCTCTTTTTTTGGTTTTTGTTTTAGTAAAGAAACCTTGACTAAGTTTTGTCTATATTTCTTTACGAAAACCCTTTTTACATATTTATCCCGCTGATAGTTTGGGAATGTTTGATGAGAAAAATGTATGTCTTGGGTTCCATTTCAGTTTCTCTCTCAGCATGTTTTTTTAGTCTGATAAATAAAAATAGTAATGATGGTTTGGGTGCTGGTAAACGGTTTGCAATTAGCGGGGGATGCCTGTATGGTTGTTAACTTGTTATCCTCAAAGTCTAAGGGTCGTCAAGGTACATCTGAGAATCTTAAAGATCTTGAAGACATGTGTAAACACTGCATACCCATTACGCCAATACAATGCATTAGTCTGTGTCGATTTTACAAATTGAAAAATGAGTTAAGAAGCCTTCGTAACATCATGGATAACCCTGTCTATACGACAGACTTTTTCAATGTCCTTAAAAACAAAACAAGATTCCACGTTTTTCAAATGATCCTCAACGGCAAATGTACCCTTGCTAAAATTCAGCAAGAACTCAAAAACATCAAATGCTCTCACAGTCAGTATTCTATAAGTGATGACTATATCCAACCGCTAATAACAATTGGGTTAGTAACAGAGTCCTTAGGCAAGTACCATGCAACATTGTTTGGCATCTGTATAAATGATCTACTTGACGGTTTTGATGAGTTCGTCCAAAAATTACCTTCTCAATCAGAATGTTATGAGGAAACACTTCTTCAACTCTTGCTCTCCGGTCCAAAATCTCGTCAAGAAATTCAACAAGTCATCTCACCAATAATTGCTTCCCGTATACTCAAACGTTTAGCAAACTCAAACTTGATCAATCTCCCTGTAGACCGAAACTATATCTTTTTCCATAAGTCAAAACGAAATCCTGCGCTTGAAAAATTAACCGCTACAGAACTAAACGTTTACCAAACAATACCTGATGAAGGCATAGGTGTTGATAAACTGGCAAAACTTGTAAACCTCTCACAACGACGAACATATAATCATATACGACATTTAAAAGGAAAAAAACTTGTTTTCACAAGAAACATTCCTATAACATACAGTTTAACCCCTGACGGACAAAAATTAGCTATCATCCTGCAGAATTTATTGCAAAAAATAAACGAGACCTGGGGCTTCACTGAATGCACAATACCGCCAACTCAGCGTTCCTACGTAACAAACTCTTTCATTACTTAGAGGTGTAAAAATTGGAGGATATAAATGAACTAGTCTTTGATTTACTCTCACGCGCCGAAGAAAACAGACAAAAAGAATTAGACAAAGCTCTAAAAAGAATCGGGCAAATAGACGAAAACCAGAAAAAAATTGTAAGCGAATTAACAAGCAAACTCGTAGGTAACCTATTCCAACCAGTTATAGAAAACATCCGCCTCGCCGCCATAAGCAACGAAACAAAAACAATCGAAATAGCCTCAAAACTCCTCACGCCACCCCCCCTTTACTAACTTTTTCCACACCCTTTTAGTGTCTTCCATGAAAGCATTTTGTGGTTCTTCCAGCATCAGCGTAGCTGATGGTGTGGTCTCTTATGAAGGGCAGCTCCAATTATATAACTTAAAATCCCGGAAAAATTATACCTACAATAAGTAAAAAGCTTAAAAAATCCGTTAAATGTAAAAAGGGTCTCAAAAAGGGTAAATCACTGTGCCTGTGTAGTTATAAATTCTATACCTACGTACAAGCGAAGAATATGGCGTTTTTAAGCCTTTAATGCTGTTTTACGCCTTTTTAAAATATTTTGATTACCGTAGGTATAAAAATTCGGGAATTTAGGATATAAATTCGTTAACTAAAATAATTTTCAGAAAAAACAACACAAAAAATTAAACCAGATTATTTATAAATGCCAATTGGATCTATTATTGTTATTGTGGAGGTAATTGTTGTATGTCTGCTGGCAATAAGATTGTTGATCAAGTGAATAGTTCTAATTATTATATGGATAATCAATTGTTTTTTTTGGGGCCGTATGGTCAAGGTGATGATGTGTTTGGTTTTGGTCAAAGTTTTACAGGAGACGGCTCCACCCTAACCCATGCTAAACTCTTATTAAATTACCTGTACATGTGGTCCAGTGCATGTCATGTTGCCATATATGCTCATAATGGCACTTTTGGTTCCAATGGCGTACCAACTGGTCAACCCTTAGCCGTATCCGACGTTGTCAACCTAAACAATGCTAATCCTGAATGGCATACTTTTACTTTTTCAGGCATTAACAAATTGAAAACAACCGTCGGCACACAATACTTTTTATGTCTTTTGATATCAGAAAATTCTGCTGTCATCGGCGATACGATTGGAGTTGCGTTTACCCAGGATTCGTCAGCTTTTAACGGTGGCAATAGTGCCATATATATTCCCCAGCAAAGCAGTAATTGGAGTGCCATTAGCAGTTATGCTTTAATGATGTTTCAACTATATGGCGAGTCTTCATCTGTTTTTTCAGTATCATATAATGGCGATGGACATACAGGCGGAAGTGCGCCTACAGATAGCAATAGTTATGCCTTTGGAGCCCCTGTCACGGTGAAAGCCAACACCGGAGGACTTGTAAAAACAGGATATAATTTTGTAGGCTGGGCCACCACGTCTGGCGCATCAGCCCCCACGTTTGCAGTCACAGGCTCAAACGTTAACCCACCAAACTTTAACATGCCCGCCAGCAACGTAACCCTCTACGCCGTATGGCAACCAATCACCCCTCAAACCTACACTGTAACATACAATGGAAATGGTCACACAAGTGGCTCTGCCCCACAGGACAACAACAGCCCCTACAATAGCGGAGCCACAGTAACCGTACTAGGCAATACGGGTAATTTGGCAAAGGCAAATCACACGCTCCTAGGCTGGTCCACCAACAATTCAGCTACAACAGCCCAATACACTCAAGGCCAAACGTTTACCATAAACCAAAACACCACCCTCTACGCCGTATGGCAACAAACCCCTCCCCCACCTGCTTATAAAGTGACATACAATGGAAACGGCCACACAAGTGGAACCACACCAAACGACAATAACTCATATCAAAATGGCGCAACCGTTACAGTACTAGGACAAGGCACCCTAACAAAAACAAGCCACAACTTTTTAGGATGGGCCACCACAAACAACGCATCCTCCCCCACCCACACTCAAAACTCAACATTCACCATTACACAAAACATCACACTATATGCCGTATGGCAACCCTTTCAACTATCAATAATTGACTCCTTAGTGTCTTCTTCATCTAACGAGGTAACATTTTACCCCGCAGATCCTGCTACTAGTTCTCAGTGGACTGGTTGGGGTCAGCAATTCATAGGTAATGGTGGGGCTGTTACAGAAGTACGTTGGTATGGGCGTCGTAATAGTTCAAGTGCCACAGGCAACGTTATATGTCAAATTTTTGAAAGCCTAAGCGCAATAGCCACCGATAAATCATCGTTAGCAACTTCAAATTTAGTAGCATTTAACAGCATACCGTCTAGTAATGGTTGGTTTTCTTTTACCTTTAGTACTCCTTTTAAAACAATTGCAGGCACACGCTACTTCATAGCCATACGCAGCAGCGTTATGTCTTATGCGACTAGTTACGTGAGATTGTTTTACGCAGCTAATACAAATTTGAATGGTCGTGTTGTTGTTGGTCGTAAGGATAATTATTGGCGTCAGGTATCGGATCAGCAGGCGCTTATGTTTCAGGTTTTAGGTACTAATGATGTTGAAATTAGTAGTTTTAACGGTAGCGTCGTTAGCAAACCAATTGAAATACTACAAAACTTCACTGAGGTAAATGGAGAATTTGACGTACAATACCTCCTATACCCAGTTTGGGAGGGTAGACCTTCTGATGCACTTATTATGCCAAACCCTCCGATTGGCTACACGTTGTGTGATAAAAAAACGCGCAGGTATAATCGTATTTTTGGTGCAACAGTAAAAAACCCCTACAACACCACACCTGGCTATACTGGCAGTCCCGCCGTAGTTTTAACTCATCACCTCATTATTGGCGGTAGCCATCACGTACGCGGTTCAATAGATGCCAAAGAAGGCACATTTGTAGCACATGGCGGACCAAAACTCCTAAAATGGGGCCCCGAAGGACCAGAAACACCTGGACAAAACCCAAGACCAAAACGCAACCCCATGCTACTAATTAAAGACGACGGATGGACAGATAATATTGCTCCTGATACTTGGGAAACCCGTATCATGTACAACGCCAGTCCAAACCCCTTAATTGGTAACTTTAAATATAAATGGGCAAACTTTACAACTAACCATCTTACGGCTCATGGTAAGGTTATGTGTGATGATATTGTACACACTAATGCTATTGGTGCGCGGACCAGTGGTGCAAATGTTGAATTTTACAACTCGGTAATTCCTCATTCGGGTGTTCAATCAATTAAAAATCTTGGTGCTTCTGGAAAAGAGTGGGATAACTTGTATGTTAAAAACCTATATGTTTCGGGGGGTGGTTCAGTTGGTGGTGTGCAGAAGGGGTCTAGTTCAACATCACCCTCAGGCACTACAACTATAGCGTTTCAAACGCCTTTTGCCATCACTCCCACAGTTATATGCACCATTAAAGATGTGTCGGCTACTACGCGTCCGATTGGTATTATTATTACTAATGTGACGACGTCAGGGTTTACGGTTAAGACTTTTGTAATGACTGCTCATAAACACAAAATTGGTGATGCTTTTGGTACGGTAAATACGCCTTTAGCAGTTGATTCAGCAGGATCGCATACTCACACAGTATCTCAGGATCAAACAGATAGTCGTGTAACAGGTGTTCCATCGACATCTAACGTTGTGTCGCATACTCATAAGCATAGTGATTTTTATGCGAATACGCCGACGGGGTCTGCGGGTAGTCATTCGCATGGGTTAACGCGTCCTAATTATATGCGGCAACTTAACATGCGTACTGCTAATGGTGGTGCGTTTAATATTGGTGAGACAATGACAACTATTCAAAACTCATCAACAACAGAGCTATATACTCAAAGTGATTCAGTTGACATGCCAGTTGCCATAGCTGCAGACTTTAATTGGCTAGCCGTATAAAACTTGAGGCACAAACATGAACAACAAAACACAACAACCCCCAACTATTCCCCCCATTTGTGAAACTAACTCTATAAATCTAAGTGTGCTGATAAATCAGTATATTGCCAGTCTCCCTAGTCCAGAGGGTTGGCGTGTACTTGCAATTGACCCCTTAAACGATATGTTAGTACTTATTCGGGAGGTAAAAACAACATGACAGAGCAACAAGTACATCAACAATCCTCGCAGCAACGTTTTGAGCCTTCGCCACAAGTACAGGCAGAGCTTACCACTCTTAACATACGTTATCGTGATATGCAAGAAACTATGAGTCGCATAATCACAATGCTCGTGTCGGAGAATGCTGACTTAAAAACAGAAAACACCACACTAAAAAACCAATTAGCAACACTACAAACACAAAACAATGCCAAAACACAACACTAAAAACAAACTATAATCAATACAATGCAAATATGAGTGAGGTAATAAAAAATTTCCACACATATTTTTTCTATTTTCAAAATAACGATTATACAGTTAATCTTTACAAAATATCCTGTACAACTATTCAAATATTCAAATAGGTTGAACTACTTATGAGCTTAGTGAACAAGTTTTTGGCATTAACTTTACTTGTTTTAGTATTATCTGGTTTTATAGTGTTTTCAATTAACCCTGTTAATGTGCACGCTGCGTCTAAACCGTCTGTACCCCAATTCAGCATAAAATTCATTGACAACTCTTACGATGTACCCCCCACCCAAACCACAGATCCCTACACAGGAGTAACCACAACACAACCAGGATACCACGTAAATAATATCATCACAGAAGTCACAATAAAAAACCAACCCTTCACTAAAAGTGGTAACAGCAATCTATTCTACATAGTTCAGGCTAAGGGACATTTTGGCGGCGATAATGACTGGCGCACTGTAACACCTACAGACGATCCTTTTCGTCCAGACACTGGATACGTTCAACAGTCAAATTCCAGACAAACTGTTTTTACCAGTTATGGATATGATCCCGGTGTTCAGGTAGATTTTCGCGTTAAAGCAGTAATTGGAACACTACAACTAATAGCACCCTTTTGGCAATTAGATGTTGAGTCATCAAGTGACTGGAGTAAAATTCAAACATTTACCGTACCAGGTAAACCGTCTGTCTCACCCACACAAACAACAAACTCTCCTAGCACACCAACAACCTCTGATCCTTACAATCCCCCCAACAAAATCCTCTATCATCTAATCGTGAGGTAATTTTTGTCGCCACCTGCATCATCACAATTCTAATAGCAATCATCATATACCAATACACACAAAGAAAAACCACAACCACAAACTAACCAACAATACTTAACGCCCTAAAAACCCTCATAGAACCCCACACCAAAGGCGACCCCATACGCCCACTACTATGGACCAACAAAAGCCTACGCAAACTAGCCCAAACCCTCAAAGAACAAGGCCACCACGCCAACAAAGACACCGTAGGCCTTATGCTAA
>Ga0123356_10000576_pt1 | contig 40790 bp, 32 predicted proteins | sample TergutEmb28metaG_2_FD_92546 | JGI IMG/M metagenome (GOLD analysis project Ga0123356, IMG submission 92546) | Embiratermes neotenicus P3 segment gut microbial communities from Petit-Saut dam, French Guiana - Emb289 P3 | ecosystem: Host-associated > Arthropoda: Insects > Digestive system > Gut ...
AAAAAACCGGCAGCAAAAAAACCGGCAGTAAAGAAAGCGGCGGCAAAAAAGCCAGCAGCGAAAAAACCGGCAGTAAAAAAAGCAGCAGCCAAGAAACCCGCAGCAGCAAAGAAACCGGCGGCAGCGAAAAAACCGGCAGCGGCAAAGAAACCCGCAGCAGCAAAGAAACCCGTTGTAAAAAGTGAAGTAAAACCGGCAGAGTAAAAACCGGTAGTTAAGAAACCGGCACCGGCTCCAGTTGTTCCGGTAGTTTCGGATGTAACGGTTAATCCGTCAGAAAATCCAAGTATGTAGTGTCTGTCCGCAAACTCGGTTAGTTTGCGGACAGACCCAGCATTTTCGCAGCCTAAAGCTGCGAAAATGCAAATTTTAAAGAAGTCTGTCTATAATGTATCTGCATTATAGACAGACATTTAGCTTTAGTGTTTAAAGTGTCTTGTTCCTGTAAAAACCATAGCAATTCCGTATTTATCGCATGCCTCAATAGATAATTTATCATTCATAGAGCCGCCGGGCTGAATAATCGCTTTAATTCCCGCTTTTGCCGCCGCGTCAACTATATCCGCAAACGGAAAAAACGCGTCAGAAGCCAAAACTCTTGCAGGATCGCTGTTTTTCCACGGAATACCGCCGGAATCCGCTGTTTCTTCAGAAAGCGCTTTTAATACAGCGGTGCTTCTGTCAAGCGCGTGCTTCGCAGGCCAGATACGGTTTACCTGCCCTCCGCCTATACCTGTTGCCGCCTGCTCTTTTACAATCATTATCGCATTTGATTTTACAAAGGTAACTGCCCTCATGCCAAAAATCATATCGGTAATATCCGTCTCATTTGGAGAGGTTTTTGTCACTATCTCCCATTTTTCAAGAAGAATTCTGTCACATTGCTGTATCAAAAGACCGCCGTCCACCGCGGTATATTCATGAGTCTCTTTGGGGGCATTTTTTAATCTTATAATACGCAGATTTTTTTTCTTTTTTAAAATTTCCAGAGCTTCATCGTCAAAATCAGGCGCTGCCACTACTTCCAGAAATAATTCGCCCAATCTATAAGCGGTTGGTACATTTACTTTTGTATTACAGGCTACAATACCGCCGAAAATCGAAACAGGATCACAGCAAAATGTTTTTTCGTAAGCTTCAAGCAAGGTGTTTCCAAGCGCGATTCCGCATGGAGTATTGTGTTTTACCGCGACACAGCAGATTTTATTCCCGCTTGCCGCCCCGGGAACAAGACGTTTTACATCATCTTCCCCCGCGGGATCTGTTCCCGCAAGACCAAAAGCGCAGGCCGCTTTCCAGGCAACATCAAGGTCTTTAATGTTATTATATCCCATCTCTTTGCCGTTAAGCTGCTCCATACCGCCCAGCACACCGGGTCTGTCGGCATGCAGATAAAGAGCCGCGCTTTGGTGCCCGTTTTCGCCGTAACGAAGCGGCTGCCCCATTTTCAGGGAAAGCGGCAGAAACGCAGGGTATTCCTCATCAAGCATAAAACGGGAAATAGCGGCATCATAAGCCGATGTAAGATTAAAAACCTTCCCGGCAAGTTTTTTTCTGAAATCAAGGGAAACATCCCCGTTTATAACTTTTTGATAATCCGCCGGATCAGTCAGAACAATTACATCACGATAATTTTTAGCGGCAGAACGAAGCATCCCCGGTCCGCCGATATCGATAAATTCGATTATTTCTTCGGCAGAAAGACTTGTATCCTGCACTTTTTCAAAAAACGGATAAAGATTAACACAAACAAGATCGATTGTTTCCAGCTTAAGGTTTTTCAGCGTATCGATATGTTCCGGTACTTCACGGCGGGCAAGGATACCGGCATGAATCGCGGGATGCAGGGTTTTAACCCGCCCGTCAAGACATTCAGGAAAACCGGTAACAGCAGAAACATCGGTAACAGGTATATTGTTATCTTGCAAAAACTTCGAGGTGCCTCCGGTAGAAATAATCTCCCACCCTTTTAAAAATGAAGCCAATTCCAGGATACCGTCTTTGTTAAAAACACTGATAAGAGCTCGTTTTTTCATATTCCCTCCACAGAAACAGATTATTATTTTTAGATAACTATGTCCACTACCCCTACCCTGTCTTGACATAAAAGGCGGTTTTTGATAAAAAAGGATAACAAGGTATTGCGGCCTTGGTGGAACTGGTAGACACGCTAGCTTGAGGTGCTAGTGCCGTAAGGTATGGAAGTTCGAGTCTTCTAGGCCGCATATCTCTATCCTCTAATTCCTAACCATAAAAACGCCGATGATATAGGCATGAAGAACTCATCAATTTTTACGGCTCTTTTGAGCTTTTTTACGGTTTTATTGCTGTGTGCTAGCGGTTGTAAAAGCGCGCCTCCCCCTGACGAAATCTCCATTTGGGAACTCTTGCTTTCCAGAGATGCCAGCGCAAGGGGATATTTTCTGGGCGAAGTTGACGTAAATGCCCTGGATGAAGAAGGAAGAACTCCTCTTCATTATGCGGCGGAATTAAGGGATGCCCAGCTTGCCGGATTCTTCATATCCATTGGAGCCAATGTAAACGCTCTTGATAATTCAAAACAAAGCCCGCTTGGTATCAGTATCGAAAATAACGACCCTGTTATTGCCAGATTGCTCGCGCAAGCGGGAGCGCAGATTCATCTGACTATCATGGAGAATAAAACCGCGGCGCAAATGGCGCTTGCTTCGGGGCCTTCCTTATTCAGATCGATACTAACGCCTGCAAGCGTAGAAGCAGTTGACAGTAATAACAGAACAGTTCTTCATATGGCGGCAATCGCGGGAAATATTCCGGCAGCGGACGCCATTCTGGAAATTACATCATCTGTAAGTTTAATAAATAAAAATGACAGGCAAAATAAAAACGCGCTGGATTATACTTTTGAAAGACTTGACTCAAAAAATCACATGGATATAGCAGAAAAGCTGATATTATCCGGCGGGTTTTCTGAAAACCATGTTTTTTCCTTCTTTGGACCCGCCGCGCGCAGCGCAAATTACAATATACGCCGTAATGAAGGACTTGCGCCCATTCACTTTGCCGTAATGAACAGCCATTTGGGATTTATCTCTTTTATTCTGGATAAAAATATTGATATCAATATAAAAAGCAATTCCGGGGCAACCGCGCTTCATGAAGCAGTAAGAATCGGCAATATAGAAATAATCACAATGCTTCTTGCATCAGGCGCGGATGTTAATGCCAGAGACGCGAATAACAATTCCCCCCTGCATACAGGAATCCCGACAGATGTTCACAGGGAAATAGTAAATTTATTATTAAATAACAAGGCAGATTCCAATCTGCGCGATGAACATGGAGATACTCCTCTTCATGTCGCAATTACCCTAAATCGTCCGCTGGATGTGATTCAGGCGCTTATAAGCGGCGGCAGCGATGTTCATATCAGAAATATTCAGGGAAAAACACCTCTGTATCTTGCTGTTCAGGAAGGACGCACTGCGCTAATTCCCGCGCTTTTAACAGCCGGAGCTGAAATTTTCGCGGCAGATAATTCCAATGTTACCCCGTTTGATATGGCAGCAAGGGCAAATGACGCGGCTTTTAACATGCTAATTGTCCCGGAAACCGTAAACCAAAGAGACAGCGCCGGCAACTCAATGCTCCATGCCGCTATCAGAAACCGCGCCAACCCTGTGCAAATCGCGCGTATTCTTGACGCAAGAGCGCATGTAGACGCAAGAAACAGGGACGGAGATACCGCTCTTCATAATGCCGTAAGAATGAATCAAAGGGAAAGCGGAGAATTTTTAATTTCAAGGGGAGCGAATATTTATTCGCTAAACTCATCCGGGCAAAGCCCGTTATTCCTTGCGCTTTCCGGCACCAGCATCCGTGAATGGATAATTAATCCTACTACCATCAACGCAAAAGACGGACTTGGCAACAATATGCTCCACTATGCGGCAGAATGGCGGTTAAATAATGTAATACCAATTATTATAAGAAACGGTTTATCTGTAGAAGAAGCAAACGCTACAGGAGAAACACCTGTTTTTTTGGCGACAAAAACCAACAGTCCTTCTACAATAACCGTCCTTGTAGACAACAATTCCAATTTATTTGCCCGAGATTCACAGGGTAATTCTGTTTTACATACAGCGGTAAGATGGAATGCAAAAGAAGCTGCTGAATTGCTTTTATCTTTAAGGCTTGATATAAACGCTCATTCACTTAACGGCAATACTCCGCTTCATGATGCTGTTATTCACAGAATGTCAGAAATTGAAACACTTTTAATAAATCGAGGCGCAGACCTGGAAGTAAGAAACATTGACGGTAACACTCCCTTTATGGAAGCGGTCAGAGCCGGAAATTTACCATCTGTAGAAAGACTTTCTGCAAGCAGAGCGGACTCCTCTACCAGAAATAACAGGGGCGACACACCTTTGCATATTGCTGTCAGCATGGACATGAGAGATTTAGTTAACATGCTTTTAAGAATGGGCACTTCAATTCATGCGCGAAATACCAGAAACAGAACGCCTTTCCAGCTATCACTTACAATATCAACAGATATGGTATCAACTCTTTTGGCAGCCAACCGCATCAATATTCCCGATGATATGGGTAATTCTGCGCTTCACATCGCATTGCAGGAAAGAGCGTCTTCTTCCATGATTAGAACAATCATAACACGCGGCGCCCGTTTAAATGCCGTTGATAATAACGGAAAAACACCATTAAGGCTCGCTGTTGATATGGATTTGTGGGAACTTTCAAAGCTAATCGCGGATGCCGGAGCTGACCCGTTTATTTCCGCTGTGGACAACAGAACACCTGCGGAAATTTCTTTTGCCAAGGGTGAAGATTGTGTCAGAGCGCTTTTTTCCGGGTCTGCAATTAATACCAGGGATAGCCAGGGAAATACCATTTTGCACATAGCGGCTCATCATGGCACGCCCGGAATAATTGAACTTCTTCTTGAATTGGGAGCCAATAAAACCATCAGAAACATTTCAGCGGAAAGCCCGCATGATATAGCTTTAAGATGGAATCGTACAGATAACGCAGATTTATTAAAATAAAAAAGGTAAATTTATATGAGTAGTGATTATGAATATATCGCAGAAGAAAGCGGAATTGTTATTACGAATTATAAGGGTAGTGCAAAAGATGTTGTTATACCCGAAGAAATTGACGGAAAACCTGTTGCTTTTATAGGCGACAATGCCTTTGGAAGAAAAGGTTTAACTTCGGTTGTATTTCCATCAACCCTAAAGGGAATCAGGGAAAGCGCTTTTGAGCGCAACGAAATTGAAGAAGTTATTATTCCGGAAAGTGTTAGTATCCTGGGTTATTATGCTTTTGCATCCGGCAGTGTAAAGCGTGTTACAATTCAAGCAAAACATAACTTAATCATAGAAAAAGACGCTTTTTCGGGAAATGAAATCGAAGAGCTGGTTCTGGACGGAAACATTATAGAAATTCGGGAAAGGGCTTTTTATGAAAATAAAATTACTAAGGTTCGTATCCCCGACAGTGTTAAAGTTATTGGGAAAGAAGCATTTTCGTGTAACAAAATAGAAAAGCTGGTTTTAGGCAATAGCGTAGAGACAATAGATACATGGGCTTTTAAGAAAAACATGCTGACCGAGGTTGAACTGCCTGATTCCTTTAAAAACCTGGGCTCCAGTGTTTTTGATGATAATAAAATTAAATTGGCTATTATCGGCGACGATATGACAAATCCTCCTTACTTTGGTAAAAATGTGCGCATAATAAAAAGAAGCGCCTTGGCATTTGAAACTTCAAGCACGCAATACGCTCACCCTGATAATTTTAAGTGGATAGTAAGAAAAGATAAAAAAGGCGTGAGTATAACCGATTACCTGGGAAAAGAAAAAGACGTAAGTATTCCTCCGCAAATTAATGGCCACCCTGTTATATCGGTTGGATTTCATAATAAAAAGACAAATTATTTAGGTCATGTTACCATACCCGGCAGTGTTGAAGAAATTGGAAGCAAAGCTTTTGCAAATAGCGGAATGACCAGCGTTACAATTGAAAACGGCGTAAAAATTATTAATTCTTATGCTTTTGATAATTGTGCTTTAACTAGCGTCACAATTCCGGACAGCGTTACAACATTGGAAAAACACGCATTTAGCCGCAATAAATTAACAGAAGTTACGTTGTCTAAAGGTTTGGATAAAATCAGCGATAATGCGTTTAGCAAAAACGAGATTGTTAACATTGATATACCGCCGAATATTACAGAAATCGGCGAGTTAGCTTTTTATAAAAACAAAATGAAAAAGCTGATAATTCCGTTTGGCACAAAAAGAATATTAAGGCTTGCCTTTTGTGAAACCAGAATAAACGAAGTTACCCTGCCGGAATCAATAGAATTTATTGGACAAGGCGCATTCAGGAACAATAATTTAAAATCTGTAACTATACCAGACAGCAATATCACGATACAAAAACAGGCCTTTGAATTTAACAATATCGAAAGTGTCCGTTTTGGAAAGGGCTCAATAAGTATTGAAGACACAACGTTTCAGGAAAACCTGATAAGAGAAGTTGTACTTCCGCCTAATGTAACAGGTACAGGTATGAGTAATTCGAAATGCGAGAATTCTTTTGACTTTTGGGTAAAAATATTAAATCCGGACGGAACTTTAAAAAATCCCGTTAAGCTTAAGCCGCAAAACCCGAAGTATGTGCAAACAAAAAAGATACTAGTGAGTCCCGGCGATGTTATTTTCCTGAACCATGAAGGATTATTATTCGGAAGCATGCAGGGAAAGGACGTTTGCAACACATCTTTTAATGTTGGAGGTGTTAAAAGTTTTGGTCAAAACGGCGGACTTATTACTGACAGACTGTTAATCAACAACCCTAGCAAGTTTATAGGGGTCGTTACAGCAGACGGCACAATTTATCATCATCCTGAAAGCATTAAACCAGTCATGGATATGCTTTCGGCAAACAATGAAATTCCAAAATCAGGCGTTAAGCTTGCCGAAATATTCAAAGAAGGCCGTGTTGAGATTCAGGGCAATATAGGGATAGTCTACAACAAAGACAATGTAAAAGTTGGCGAGGTAAGAAACGCTCCCATAGACGACATCAAAATTTTAGGCGGCGCGTTATTGTGCGTTTTGGTAAATGTAGACCCTGAAAACGCTCCCTTCTCACATGCTTATAATGTATTTGATACACCGCTGCCGCCATACAACTATTGACACCATATATCCCTTCCGTTTATAATGGAATCAGACTCCATATTAAACGAAAGGTTCGTGTTGGTTCGTTCTTTCCATCAGCTCAATTAACATTATATATGCTTCATTTGGGCTGTATGTTTCACATGGACGCAGTAACATATTTGTATCACCTAAAAATTCGTCATCCTGCATTTTTAATTCAAGGTTTTTCAGGTATTCCTGAATTGTTGGCGGTTTTGAAACGGAAAAACTCATATATTTACGATAACATTTAAACATTTTTTCGACATTGACATTTTGTGTAGATAAAGCTTTATACAAGTCAAATAAATCACGTCCTTTACGGCGTTGATACAAAGCGCGTAATTTAGAACCCAGTAATTCTTCCAATTGATATGTCGTTATCCTGCAATTTCCGGAAAACCATTGGTTGTGTACATTGAAATTGTGTTGTATTAATCCAAGTACATTATAATGTTCGCGGCAGTTTATTTCTACTTTCAACCTCAAAGGAATTACAGGAGGAATTTCTGAATCAAAACGGAAAGTAATAGTATTGTTATTTTGTTTTTGCTTTATTATAGGTTTTCCAAGAAAAGATAAACATTCCCTTATTGTGTCAATTGTCTCCGATATCGGTTCCTGGTTGATTTGTACAAGGTCAATATCCTCTGAGTATCGCGGTTGTGGATGCAGATACAATTTATGCAGTGCGGTTCCGCCTCTGAAAGCCAGATGGGATGCCAGAAATTGGTTATTATAAATGGCAGTTAAAACACGGCAAATTACCAGATCCTGTTCAATTTGCGCATTGTTTTTCCAGGGAAAAAATTCAGACCATTGCTGTATTGCAGGTTGCGGAATCATAAATCGTCTACCTCCACATGTTCATTTAAGATTATTTTCCAACGTTTATCAATTATTGATTTCTCGCTTTCTTTACCGCTTTTTAACGGAACCTTCTGAAAACCGCATTTGTACTCCTGTGCTTTTATATATAAATCTTCGGCTTTTTTTGACTGCTCTAAAATATTCTCACATAAATATCCCAGCCGTTGAATTGTTGCAACAGGAACAAATGAAAAAAACTGTTCATCCAATAGTTTAAAATCCAGTATTTCCGCCAATTCAGACAGAACAGTAGATGCCCGGCTAAGCCCGCCTATCTTATTTTGAAAAGTAATAATATCTGCGGCAGTCAGTTCCGGTCTTGAAACATGAATATCACCGCTTTCAGTTCTTATTGGTTTAAGCCAGGACTGCGGTATATTTTTTCGTTTTGAAATATAAGTGATATATACCTCATTTTTGAAGGTATCCCGCATTGGCGGAAAAGAAGTTATTACAGAAAATACCTGCGGCTGCTGATGAGCAGCTCCATAATATGACGCTGCATTAAGCAAACCAACATAATATGGGCGTTGAAGATACCTCATTAGAAAGTCTATATACAATTCCGGCGGAACAGTCCCGCGTAAAGCATAACTAATCGGTATTATAGCATAAAACCCATTTAAAACAGAAACAATCTCATTAGCGTCAGATAATCGTTTTAACGCGCTTTTTATTGCCGTATCGGAAAAAGCAGGAAGTTTCTCCCTTATTTCATTTAAAGAAAAGGTATACCCACCCCGTTTTTGCAAGTCTTTTATAAAGTCTCTGATTTTATACATAACAAATTACCCATATATTGCATGCAATAAGCGCCGAAAAACAGCACTTATTGCAAATATAATATATTTATGGGTTTTAAGTCAATAGAAAAAAAGGTAACTGTCACCTTGCTACTTTCTGTAAAAAGTTGCTGCTCCGGTGCCGGATTCCATTCTTCTAGTTACGGATTCTCCATCAGTAGCCAAAGTGAGCGTAATATTATACCAAGTTACACCTGTTGCAACATTTGGAGAGCCTGAATTATAACTAAGAAATGCTTCTTGTCCAGTATATGTTAAATATCCCGAACTTTTTATATTACGATAAAATAGGGCACCAACACCGTAGTATCCTTTTTGTATGGCATTTAATGATAAAGGATCTGTATCTTCACATTTTGTAATAGTACCGTTACTGCCGTTAATGCGAATTTCAAATCCATTACGGATAACCCATTCACCGTTTAGTCCAAGGTCATCTTCGCCGCAAGAAACGAAGCCGAATCCAATTAACATCGAAAGAATAATAATTCCGGAAAGTTTAATAATGTTTTTCATAAAATCTCCTTTTATGCTTAAAATAAACCAACGTTTAAATTAAGCAAATAACTTTGTAATTAAAGAAAATGAATACTCCGAATTAAGGGTTGTTTTCTGCTATTTTATTGACAAAATTGATGTTTTCGTGGTATTATCCCAGTACAGGTGTATTCCTGTGAAAAAACTGCATGTTTAATTTAAACGTTGGTTTTTTCATGGTGACAGTCACCTACACCAGATACAGCGCAACCATCACGATAGTACCGCTACAGGTTGTGTAGGTGACTGTCACCACTTGACAAAACCTGCAAAAAAGTAAAAAATAATATGTATGACATATTCAAGTAATTTGTCACATGAAAAATATGGCAATTGAAATAATAGCGACAGGGAGAGCTATACCGCCAAAAAGGGTTAGCAATGATGATTTAGCGGCTCAAATTGATACCAGTGATGAATGGATCAGGTCACATACCGGTATTGGATACCGCCATATCGCCGATGAATCGGTTGCCTGCAGCGATTTAGCGGCAGAAGCGGCAAAAAACGCGCTTGAAATGGCTGGATGCTGCCCTTTATCCATTGACGTGATTGTTCTTGCAACCGCAACGGCTGATTACTACGGCACCCCCTCCACTGCTTGCATCGTGCAGGATAAAATCTCGGCGCGAAATGCGTTTGCGATGGATATTACGGCAGGATGTACCGGTTTTGTGTACGCGCTTGAAACAGCGGCAGGGCTTTTAAGCGTGGGTCCCCGTAAACGCGCGCTTGTGATAGGAGCAGAAGTTTTAAGCAGAGTTACCAACTGGGATGACAGAGGAACTTGTGTGCTTTTTGGAGACGGCGCGGGAGCAGTGATTTTAGAACGTACAGAAGATAAGGCTGCAGGCGGCTTATTGCAAACCTTGTTATATGCCGATGGCTCCGGCGCAGAAAGCCTTATTATGCGAAGAGGCGGATCGCGCAGTCCGTATAAAAAAGGCGAAACTATTGATACATCAATCTGTATAGAGATGAACGGGCAGGAAGTATATAACTTTGCGGTAAAAGCCATTACAGATACGCTTGAAGCGCTTTTAAAAGCCGGTAATTTTAGCATAGATGATGTAACACGGATTATACCGCATCAGGCTAACGCGAGAATCGTTTTAGCAGCGTCAAAGAGGCTTGGTATACCAATCGAAAAGTTTTATTTAAACATTGAACAGTTCGCTAACACATCGTCAGCTTCAATTCCGATAGCGTTAGACGAAATTAATCGCTTGGGGCAGCTAAAAAAAGGAGATTTAATATTGACAGTTGGATTTGGCGGAGGTTTAACCTACGGCGGAAATATTATAATATGGTAGGAGATTGATATGAGATTAGAAGGTAAAAAAGCGCTTGTTACAGGAGCGTTAAGAGGAATCGGAAAAACAATTGCCGATTTATTTATAAAAGAAGGCGCGCAGGTTTGGGGGCTTGATTATATAACCCCGGATGATCTTGACGTTAGAGTTAAAGAATCAAACGGAAACCTCAAATGGATACAATTGGATCTTGGCTCTCTTTCATCGATTGACGGCGTCATTGATAACGCAATTAAGGAATCCGGCGGCTTTGATATTCTTGTAAACAATGCCGGTATCACAAGGGATAATCTTTCTTTTAGAATGTCAATGGAAGAATGGCAAAAAGTAATTGATATAAATCTTTCCGCGGCATTTTTTGTATCCAGAACTGTAGCAAGAGATATGATAAAAAAACGCGCAGGCTCTATAATAAATATGTCCAGTGTTATCGGCATTCACGGAAACGGCGGACAGGCAAATTATGCCGCAAGCAAAGCCGGTTTAATAGGCATTACAAAAAGTTTGGCGAATGAAACAGCGCCGCGCGGAGTGCGCGTTAACGCTATCGCTCCCGGTTACATCGAAACGGATATGACAGCGGCAGTATCGGAAGAAATGAGAAAAAAAATGCTCGATATAATCCCGATGAAACGCAGCGGAAAACAGGACGATGTCGCAAAAACCGCTTTGTTTTTTGCCTGTGACGATTCTTCCTATATAACAGGACAAGTCCTGTCCGTTGACGGCGGAATGTTTTTTTAAAAAAGGAATAAAAATGAAAAAGAAAGTTGTAGTTACAGGAATGGGAATTATTTCTCCTTTAGGAAACAATATCGATGATTTTTGCGCATCGTTAAAAGCCGGAAAAAGCGGTGTCAGCCGTATCAGTTCTTTTGATACAACGGGTTTTGACGTAACAATTGCCGCGGAAGTTAAAGATTTTGATCCTAGTCTCTGGATGGATAAAAAAGAAGCGCGCAAGATGGCGCGTTTTACGCAATTTGCCGTTGCGGCGGCATCTCAGGCTCTTACGGATGCCGGTCTTATCGGAGAGGCAAATGCTGACGGTAAAAAACCTGTTAACTGTAATCAGGAAAGAACCGGCGTTGTAATTGGAAACGGTATCGGCGGATTTGAAATCGTAGGCGAATCGCATAAAAAACTTTTTAATGATGGTCCAAAACGAATGCTGCCGTTAACTGTTCCCATGATGATCCCTAACGAAGCCGCAGGAAATATCTCGATGATTTTTAATACAAAAGGACCCGCATATACTCAAATAACTGCCTGCGCTGCCGGCACTGACGCGCTTGGACAGGCGCTCGATTTAATCCGCAGCGGAAGATGCGATGTTGTAATATCCGGCGGAACTGAAGCCGTAATTATCCCGTTTTCCATTGGCGGTTTTCAGATGTTAAAAGCGCTTTCTGTAAAACGCTGCCATGAGCCGGAAAAAGCATCCCGCCCGTTTGACGCGGACCGTGATGGATTTGTAATAGGCGAAGGATCGGGTATTTTGATCCTTGAAAGCGAAGAGCACGCAAAAGCGAGAAACGCGGAAATTCTTGCAGAGTTTGCCGGATACGGCGCGTCAGCGGACGCGTTTCATATAACATCACCTGATCCAACCGGTATCGGCGGCGCAAATGCGATAAAAAACGCCATTAAAGATTCAGGGTTAAATCCTCAGGATATTCAATATTACAATGCCCACGGCACATCAACAGAAATAAATGATCCTACAGAAACCAAAATGATAAAAATAGCCTTTGGGGAACATGCTTATAAAATGAAAGTTTCCAGCACAAAAAGCATGCACGGACACTGCATTGCCGGAGGCGGAGGAATCGAGGCTATCACTTGTATTCTTGCGATTCGCGGAGGTTTTTATCCGCCTACAATCAACCTTGATAATCCCGACCCTGAATGTGATCTGGACTATGTTCCGAATAAAACGCAATATGGAGATATAAATGCCGCAGCCTCCGGCTCTCTGGGATTCGGCGGGCATAACGGGGTTGTGGTATTCAGAAAATATGAGGGGTTACCGATATGAATGAAATAGAAAATCTGCTTCCGCATAGAGAACCGTTTCTTTTCGTGGACGAAATTATCGAAGCAACCAAAGAAAAGATCATCGCGAAACATATTTTTACAGATAAAGAGTTTTTCTTTAAGGGGCATTTTCCCGAATACCCTGTAGTGCCGGGCGTTATCCTTGTTGAAACGATGGCACAGTGCGGCGGCGCGGGTCTGCGCAAACTTGGCATACTTGGCGATAACGCCCTGTTTTTTTTGGCGACTGTTGACAAGGTAAAATTCCGCCGCCAGGTTCGCCCCAATGACGAATTACGCTGCGAAATAGAAAATTTACGCGTATCACCAAGGATGATTAAGCAGCAGGGAAAAGCTTACGTGGGCAGTGAGCTTGCCGCCGAAGCGGAATGGATGTGCCTTGTGGGAGATGCCGCGTGAATATTAAACCAAGGGGTGTCACCCCCATGATCCGCAATAACATTTGCCTTAACGCGCATCCTGCGGGCTGTGCAGCCAATGTGCGTAATCAGATTGAATACGCTAAAAAGAATTTAAAGCCCAACGATAACTTGCCCGGCGGGCAGCCAAAATTGGCATTGATTGTCGGATGCTCAAACGGGTACGGGCTTGCAAGCCGTATTTGCGCGGGCTTTGGGTACGGAGCCGCTACAGTTGGACTGTCATTTGAAAATGAGCCGTCGGAAAAACGTTCGGGTACGCCGGGATATTACAATAACGAAGCGTTTGACAGCGAAGCGCAAAAGGCAAGGCTTGTTTCAATTTCGCTTAACGGAGACGCATACTCAAGCGAGACTAAGAACGCTGTTTTGCAGGCAATCAAAGATGCGGCAGAAAAAGCAGGGATACCGGCAAAAATTGATCTGTTTGTTTATTCTCTTGCCTCTCCTGTAAGAACAGATCCAAAAACAGGCATTTTATATAAATCATCAATAAAACCGATAGGCTCGGTATTTTCCGGCACTACACTGAACATGATGGACGGAACTTTTAGCAATGTTTCTGTTGAGCCTGCTTCAGAAGAAGAAATTCTTAACACTGTAAAGGTAATGGGCGGAGAAGATTGGGAATTATGGATGGACGCGCTTGACGGAGAAGGACTGCTCTGCCCAAAGGCCCGCGCTGTAGCGTATACTTATATTGGCCCTGAATTATCATGGGCAATTTATAAAAACGGAACTATAGGCAAAGCAAAGGAAGACCTTGAACGAGCGTGCCGCGCAATTAACAGCAAATACAGCGGGAATAAAATTTACGGCGCGTGGGTATCGGTTAACAAGGCGCTTGTTACGCGCTCAAGCGCTGTAATTCCTATTATACCGTTTTATATTGCATCGCTATTCAAAGTAATGAAGAGCATGGGTCTTCATGAAGGCTGTATTGAACAAATAGTGCGGCTTTACAGGGACAGGCTTTATACCGGCGGCAATGTTCCTGTGGACAGCGAAAACCGTATCCGCATAGATGATTGGGAAATGCGCGACGATGTGCAAAAAGAAGTTGTAAATATAATGCGAAATGTTGTTACGCCGGAAAATGTTTTTTCAGAAACTGATATTTTTGGTTTTAAAAAAGATTTTTTGGAAGCGCACGGCTTTGATGTTGACGGTGTTGATTATAGTGAATAAATAGGCGCATGGCGCTGAATAAATATTATTAAAGAGGTTTTTTATGGATGACAAGTTTTTTTTAACGATGGTTGACAAGTTTAATTCATCTGACATTGTAGAAATGGATTTTAATGACGGAAATGTCCGTCTTTTACTGCGAAAAGACTGCGCATACAAACAAAGTATATCTGCTGAAAATATTATTCCTGCAGTAAGGCTTGGAATGCCTGCGGCAAATACGGACGTAAATAATGCTTCAGGAGAAAAAATCAAAAGTCCAATCGTAGGAACCTTTTATTCTTCTCCAAGTCCTGACTCGCCGCCTTTTGTTAAAATTGACTCTAAAATAAAAAAAGGGCAGACACTTTGTATTCTTGAAGCAATGAAAATGATGAATCATCTTGAAGCGGAATTTTATTGCGAAATTATAGAAGTTCATGCGTCAAGCGGAGAACTTGTAGAGTTTGGACAGGAACTTTTTACTGTTAAAAGGAGCTGATTTTGGCTGATAAAAAACAGACAAAAGTAAAACGTATCCTTGTTGCCAACCGCGGAGAAATTGCCGTTCGTATTATCCGCACATGCCGCGAGATGGGCATTGAAACAGTAGCGGTTTATTCAACTGCCGACATTGATAATCTTCATGTCCGGCTGGCGGATAAAGCCGTCTGCATCGGACCTCCTCCTTCTTCAAAAAGCTATCTTGTTATGCAGAATATTATAATGGCTGCTTTGCATACTCATTGCGAAGCGGTACACCCCGGAGTAGGTTTTCTGTCTGAAAATGCTTCTTTCGCGCGTCTTGTCCGCGATAACGGCCTTATTTTTATCGGTCCCGATCCGGATGTTATCGAACTGTTGGGCGACAAGGTGAAAGCCAGGCAAACCGCTGCGAAATACGGGCTTCCTGTTACGCCTGGAACCGGCGCTGTTGACAGTAAAGATCCCAAAACTATCGAAGAAGCAAAAAAACTTGGATTCCCCGTAATTATAAAAGCGGCTGCCGGCGGCGGCGGCAAAGGTATGCGCATAGTCAGAAAAGAAGAAGAACTTGCGGAAAATATCAGTATTGCAAGCCGTGAAGCGGAATCAAATTTTGCGGACGGAACTGTTTTTATAGAAAAATATCTTGAAAATCCGCGTCATGTAGAGCTGCAAATTCTTGCCGACGGGAACGGAAATGTAGCGGTCCTTGGCGAACGCGATTGTACCGTGCAGAAAAACCACCAAAAATTAATCGAAGAAAGTCCCTCCCCCGGCGTAACAGATAAAATGCGCAATGCAATGGCTGCGGGAGCTGTACCCATGTTCAAAGAATTAAAATACCGCGGAGCCGGAACCATCGAATTTCTTGCCGAAGGAGAAAACTTTTACTTCATGGAAGTTAACGCGCGCGTTCAGGTGGAACATCCTGTAAGCGAATATGTCGCCGGTGTAGATATTATCCGCCAGCAGATTCTGGCATGTACTCAGGGAAAAATGGAAATTGACCCAAATGCGGTAAAATTATCCGGCTGGTCAATTGAGTGCAGGATTAATGCGCATACACCGGGAACTTTAACGCGCCTTGAAATACCGGGAGGTCCTGGAGTCCGCTTTGACTCATTTTTATATAACGGATGCACAGTACCTCCTCATTACGATTCAATGATTGCTAAACTTATTGTTTACGATGTTGACAGAAAACACGCTCTTGCCAAAATGGACAGAGCTTTGCGTGAATTAGTTGTAGAGGGCATTAAAACAAATATAGAACGGCAAAGATGGATTATTAATCATCCTGTTTTTTACAATGGTGTTTTTGGAACATCATGGTATGCGAATATAGAAAAGGAAGTTGAAAATGGCAGATAAAAAAACAAATGAAATTTGTACGCAGTGCGGTATAACATACAACGCAAGCGAAGTAAAAGCCGCGCTTAATACATGCGTCTGCGGTTTTCATTACAAAATTGAACCGATGTTAAGGATTGAATATCTTGCAGATAAGGGCAGCTTTACGGAATTTTCAGCCAGCCTTAGCTCGCTTAATCCTATTGATCTTAGCGGCTACGAAGAAAAATTAACGGATGCTGAAGCAAAAGCGTCTATGAAAGACGCTGTAATAACCGGAACCTGTACAATAGAAGGCAAACCCTTAATTCTTGGGGTTATGTCCTTTAATTTTATGGGCGGTTCAATGGGCTCTGTTGTAGGCGAAAAAGTCGCGCGCGCGCTTTTAAAGGGAGCGCAGGAAAAAATCCCTGTGTTAATTTACACGACATCCGGCGGCGCGCGGATGCAGGAAGGAATTTTTTCCCTTTTACAGATGGCAAAAACATCAAGCGCGGCAGCCGAGCTTTCCAAAGCAGGGGTACCCTATTTTGTAATGTTATGCGATCCTACTACCGGAGGAGTTACAGCGTCCTTTGCCATGCTGGCTGATGTTATCATGGCGGAACCCGGCGCGCTTATTGGTTTTGCAGGTCCCCGTGTAATTGAAGGAACAATCAGGCAGAGTCTTCCCGAAGGTTTTCAGCGTTCGGAATTTCAGCAGGAAAAGGGGTTTGTTGATATAATCGTACCAAGAAAAAATCAGAGGAAATTAATATCATCCCTTATCGATATGCATCAAATTGAAGGCAGGAGCGTATCATGAAAAACATTGAAACAAAAATACAGGAACTAAAAAAACTTATGTTAGAATCCGGCATTGATGCCGGTGATGAAATAACCATACTGGAAGAAAAAATCCGTTCGCAGTCAAGAGCTGAGTCTGTGTGGAAACAGGTAGAACTTGCCCGTCATCCGGAACGTCCCTATGCAATGGATTACATTTCGCGCATATTTGACAATTTTATAGAGCTTCACGGCGATCGCGCATACGGCGACGATCCTGCAATCATAGGCGGGGTGGCTTTTTTAAATTCACGCCCTTTAACGATCATTGCAAATCAAAAAGGCAGAACCTTAAAAGAAAATGTCTGGCGCAATCACGGCATGGCTAATCCCGAAGGATACCGAAAAGCCCTGCGGCTTGCCAAACAAGCGGAAAAATTTAAAAGACCTGTAATTACCTTTATTGATACTGCCGGAGCGTTCCCGGGACTTGGAGCGGAAGAACGCGGCATTGGCGAAGCGATTGCGCGCAACCTGCGTGAATTTTCCCAGCTGTTAACACCTGTAATTTGCATAATTATAGGCGAGGGCGGCTCCGGCGGAGCGCTTGGTCTTTGCGTAGGCGACAAGGTTTACATGCTGGAAAACGCCATCTACTCTGTGATAAGCCCGGAAGGCTGCGCGTCAATTCTTCTTCGCGACGCGTCCAGGGCAAAAGACGCCGCGGCAATGCTGCGAATAACTTCAAACGATTTGCTTGAATTCAAAGTAATCAACGGCATAATCGCAGAACCTGAAGGCGGCGCTCACACCAATCCGGACAAAGCGGCAAAAATTATCAAGGATATACTTGTTAAAGACCTTGATGATATCTGCTCCAGAAAGCCGGAAGTTTTGGTACGATACCGGAATCAGAAAATACGGAAAATTGGGCACTGGAACGAGTGAGTCCCCGCTTGACACTTTTTTCGTTTTTTTATAGAGTGTATCTGGACTTAAAAGTCTCCATCGTCTAGCGGTTAGGACACCGGGTTTTCATCCCGGCAACCGGGGTTCGATTCCCCGTGGAGATGTAAATAAAAAAGCCTAGGGAGTGCCCTAGGCTTTTTCATTTTTTAAGAGTTTGCTTTGCAAACTCCACTCTTTCTTTTTTATCCAGCACCCTACTTTCTGAACCCTAGAACCAGTTCTTCCATTTCGCCGTGAGCGTTTAAAACGGGGTTTTGCTTGTTTTCTGTTAATTCGGCTACCCTGCCGGAAACATAGTCAAAAAGGTCAGAAAGCGTCATTTCATTGCTTCCTGTAGAGGCAAGTTTAAATGCTTCCAGGATACTGGCGGTGAAAAAACCGCCGCCAAAAAGCGAACTTTCGCGGGCTTGTTCATTTTCACTGCAGGCGCTGAAAATAGCCAAATGGCTGTCTTCATCGATATTTACGGAATCTTTGGGGAAATGCGTGTCCAAAATGATTATCTTTTTAGCGGGGAAATCAAGACCGTCAATAATCTCCTGAAAATTGATTAAGGTTGATGTGCCGTCTTCTTCCTGCGATTCATACTTTGAGTCGGAAGTCATCAGATAAAAGCCGTCCTGATGGATTAACCTGTGTAAGGCAAAAAACAGAACCACCGTATCCTCCGGTTTGGCATCCTGAAGAAATTCCAGTCCGGCAAGGATATTCTCTTTTGTGGGGGTTAATTCATCCGAATCGGTGATTAGCATGGTATTTACAGTGCCAAAAACCAGCCCTTCCTGCTTTTTAAAGGCTTCGCTGATGGTTTTTGCGTCATTTACGGCAAATAACAGATTGGGGAAATAATTGTCCTTATATTCATTTATACCGACAGACAGCACCCATAAATCATCCTTTGGTTCAGCCTCTTTAACCTCGGCTCTGGCGGCTGTATCCGCAGGCTCTTCCTCTGATGCGGGGGCAGAAGTCGATGTACACGACAGGGCAAAAATCAACGCAAAAATCAATAAAAACGAAAGCTTTTTCATTTGTAATTCCTTTTTTATAAAATGAGATAAAATATTATAACATAATAATGTAAATTGTGTCAAAATATTTCAAGGGAAAAAAATCCAGAAATGCTTCCAGAGTCCTTGACAAAAAGGGCTGTTTTTTCTATATTGTTACAAATATTACACAAGGAGAATGTAAGTGCCCTGCGGAAGAAAGCGCAAACTGCGAAAAATCGCCACTCATAAACGCAAGAAAAAATTGCGGAAAAACAGACATAAAAACAAATAATCAACTGGTTTTTATTTAAAGGAGTAATTTATGAATATTTCCGCATTGCAGAAGGTTCGATATAACTATAGCCCTAAACTGCCCGAATGCCTTTCAGGTTCGGTAGAAGATATAGCCGTACAGACAGGCGCCTTAACAGAAGCAATTTCTGACAGAGAAGAATTAAGGGGCATTTTTAAAAATACCTACGGCAAACCTCTGGTTACCTTTGTAAAAGGCAAAAACGATAAAATCAAGCGTGAATTGAAAGTCGGCGTAATCCTTTCCGGAGGGCAGGCTCCCGGCGGGCACAATGTAATCGCGGGTTTATTTGACGGTTTAAAAAAAGGCAACGACGCCTCTACCCTTTACGGATTTTTGGGAGGTCCAAGCGGACTGACCGACAACAAAACAATGGTTCTTACAAAAGAAATAATCGATGAATACCGCAACACTGGCGGCTTTGATATTATCGGCTCCGGACGCACCAAAATTGAAACTCCGCAGCAATTCGCAGACTCTCTTGAAACAGCCAAAAAGTTAAATCTTGATGCAGTTGTGGTAATCGGCGGAGACGACTCAAATACAAACGCCGCTCTTTTGGCTGAATATTTTCTTGCCAACGGTTCTTCCACCCAGGTAATCGGCTGCCCCAAAACCATAGACGGCGACTTAAAAAATGAGCACATCGAAACTTCCTTTGGATTTGATACGGCTTGCAAAACCTACTCGGAACTGATAGGCAACCTTTGCAGAGATACGAACAGCGCGAAAAAATACTGGCATTTTATAAAACTCATGGGACGCGCCGCGAGCCATATCGCGCTGGAATGCGCATTCCAGACACAGCCGAATATCTGCCTTATCTCGGAAGAAGTGGAAGCAAATTCAACATCGCTGGACAAAATCGTAGATCAGATATGCAAATCAATAGTACATAGAGCTTCCTGCGGGGACAATTTCGGCATTGTTTTAATTCCGGAAGGTCTTGTAGAATTTATCCCGGAAATTAAAAAACTGATAGAAGAACTTAACGATACGATAGCCGCAGAGGAACAGTCTTTCGCCGCCGTCTCCAACTACATCGATCAGTTATACTGGCTGTCCAGCAGAATCCCGGAATCATCATACAGAATAATGCAAACTCTTCCTCCGGAGATTGGGCAGCAATTTTTGATGGATCGCGACCCGCACGGCAATGTCCAGGTTTCCCGCATAGAAACAGAAAAACTTCTTGTAGGCATGGTCGAGAAAAAACTTTCTTCCCTAAAGGAAAAGAAAATATACACAGGCAAATTCAGCTACCAGACGCATTTTTTCGGATACGAAGGCCGCTGCGCGTTCCCTTCAAACTTCGACGCGGATTACTGCTACAGTCTGGGTTACAGCGCGTTTGTGCTTATCGCGTCAGGATTAACAGGTTATCTTTCCAGCGTAAAAAACCTCACCTCTGTCGCTTCTGAATGGATTGCAGGCGGCGTACCTCTTACAATGATGATGAATCTTGAACAACGTCATGGTTCAAAAAAACCTGTAATAAAAAAAGCATTGGTAGAACTGAACGGCGCGCCCTTTAAAACATTTGCTAAAAAACGCGATACATGGTCGCAAAAAACCTGCTTCGTTTTTCCGGGCGCTATTCAGTATTTCGGACCGCTGGAAGTTTGCGATATGCCTACCATAACGCTAAGGCTGGAACATGAAAAATAAAATCTCATTTTTTGTGTTATTTGTCCTTGCAGCGGGGCTCTTTGCCCAGGGCATTCAGGAAAACACACTGCCGCTAAGAAGGGTTGTTATCCTTACATCGGGTCTTGCGTATTATGAACATTCAGGTTCCATAAACGGAAATACAGTCTTTTCCATTCCTTTCAGGCTTCAGGCTGTAAATGACGCTTTAAAAACACTTGTAATAAATGATCCTTCAGCAAATCCTTCTGTAACATATCAGGCGGAAAATACCCTCTATGAAACATTACGCAGCCTGACTGTCGATATTTCCGATTCACCTGATATGGCGGCTATACTTTTAAGACTAAGAGGCGAAGAAGCGGAAATTGCTGTTTCAGAAATAAAACATACAGGAAGAATTGCAGGCATTGAATATAGAAATATTGACACAAGAGAATTGGGGGGTCGCAATGCCCCATGGCTTCTTTTTAACACAAAAAACGGTTTAATGTCTTTTGGTTTACACGAGATTAGTTCCATTAAATTTCTTGATCCTTCAATAGATCAGGATTTAAACCGCGCGCTTGATTTAATAGCTGATTCCAGAAATTCTTTATCCCGCAATCTTTTAATCAATCTTCCCGGAACTTCAAGAAGAAATGTATCTATAAGTTATGTAATTCCTTCTCCTGTCTGGAAAGTTTCCTACAGGTTAGATTTAAGCGCGTCGCTTTTTCAGGGATGGGCAATAGTTGATAATGACAGCGATACTGACTGGAACAATGTATCATTATCCCTTGTCGCAGGGCGTCCTTCTTCTTTTATTCAGCAGCTCTATCCTCCCTATTATGTTTCCCGTCCTGTATTGCCGCTTTCAATCGCGGGAACTGCCGAAGCCGCAACTCATGAACGCAGCGCGCCGTTAAGAGCGCAAAATCAGGCAGCAGCGGATATGATGATGAGCAGGAGTCCGGTCTCTGAAGAAGCGGAATGGGCAGGAACGGGATACGGCGGGCAAACAATTGCTTCCGGCGTACAGACAGCCGCGGGAAGCGATGCGGGCGGTCAATTTGAATTTACAATTAAAAATCCTGTATCCCTTAACCGCAGAATGAGCGCGATGCTTCCTCTGGCAGAAGCCAAAATTGACGTTAAAAAAACTCTTGTTTACAGCGGACAGGGAAGATTCCCAAGACTGGGCGCAGAAATAACAAATACAAGCAATATGAAACTTCCTGCCGGTCCCATAACAGTTTATGACGGCGGTGTTTATGCCGGGGACGCCTTAATAGAATTCTGGAATGAAAATGAAAAAAGACTTATCTCATTTGGAGAAGATTTATCTGTATCCGCCAGTTTGAATAATTCCAATACCCGCGCTGTAAGCACTGTAAATGTTTCATCCGGCGTTATGACCATTAACCGCTATTTAACTTACACAAGAACATATACCTTTATAAACTCTGCTTCTGTTTCCAAACAGCTAATGATAGAACATACAAAAACACCGAATACTGAACTTGTATCCGTACAGGCAAATGAACAAACAGTTTCTCATTATCGTTTTAATATTACATTGCCTGCAAACCAGCAGACTGTTTTTACTGTCAATGAACGTCAGCCCATTATGGAAAGAATAACGCTTCTTCCCATGCGGCTTGATACCATGATAAGTTATACTACCAATCAGGAAATCCCGGCAAATGTAAGAGCCGCTCTCTCAAGAGCAGTTGAACTTAAGCGCGCGGTTGATACGGCAGACATAACTTTAAGGGATTTGGAAACTCAAAGGGAACGCCTGGTTTCGGATCAGGACAGGATACGGCGAAACCTTGAAGCCGCCGGGCAAACGCCTCAGGGGCAGGAATATTTAAGACGCCTTGTAGCCCTGGACGGTGAAATTGACTCATTATCCGCGAACATAGAAAGAGCCAATACCAGCGCAAGGTCTGCGCGAACGGCATTTGAAAATTATATAAATACTCTTAATCTGTAGGTAATTATGATTAGCATAAAAGTACAGCCGCGTTTCGGCGACATAGACGGACTTGGCCATGTAAACAACATCGTTCCCGCTGTCTGGTTCGAGATGGGACGAACTCCGTTTTTAAAAATCTTTGATCCCGAGTTATCGCTGGATAAAAAAAACTTTCCGTTAATTATTGCCCACACTGAATATGATTATATGGGGCAGATGTTTTTTAAAGACGAAGTAGAAATAAAAACCTGGGTATCAAGGATAGGCAACAAATCATTTACAATTCAGCACGAAGCCTGGCAGCAAGGCCGCCTGTGCGTCAAAGGAAACGTGGTAATAGTACACTTCGACTTCAACACAGAACAAACAACCCCCATCCCCGACCAAATGAGAAAACAGCTAGAAGAATACCTTATTGCCTAGCCTCTCGCGGAGGACGCGGAGAAGAGTTGGATTAAGATCTCGCAGAGGCGCAGAGGCGCGGAGGACGCAGAGAAGAATAAAGGGTTAAGAATTCCCCACTCTTTATCTTCTTCTCTTCCTCTTCTCCTCTTCTCCTCTTCTTCCTCTTCTCTGCGTCCTCTGCGTCTCTGCGCCTCCGCGAGAATCCTTGCCAGTCTTCCTATTGCTTCTCGTCTCTTTTAATAATTATATGCAGTTCGTCCAGCTGCTTTTGATCTACTTCGGAGGGGCTGTCGTCCATGGGGCTTACCGCGAAGGAGTTTTTCGGGAAGGCTATAACATCCTTTAAAGACGTTACACCTGCCATAATCATAACAAGGCGATCAAGACCCGGGGCAATTCCGCCATGAGGAGGAGCGCCGTATTTAAATGCTTCAGTTAAAAACCCGAACTTTTTCTCCGCTTCGCCTGGCTCTATTCCAACTATTTTAAAGACGCGCTTTTGCAGATCTGAATCGTGGATACGAACAGAACCGGACGCAAGCTCATAGCCGTTTAAAACAAGATCATAAAGGTCTCCCTTTACAGAACCCGGATCGCTTTCCATTGTCGCGTGGTACTGATCCTGGGGCCATGTAAACAGATGATGCGCCGCTTCCCACTTTTTTTCATCTTCGTTGTATTCAAACATCGGGAAATCTATTATCCATACAAACTCAAAACGAGCAGGATCGCAAAGCCCAAGGTCGCGTCCTAATTTTGAACGTACAGCGCCCAAAGCGGTGCAGGCTATCTTTTTATTAACATCCGCAATCATGAGAATAAGGTCTCCTTCCTGCGCGCCAAGAGCGCTTATTACCTGCGCCGCATTGTCCGTGAAAAATTTGGAAGCTCCCCCCTCAAGTCCGCTTCCCGTTACCTTCATCCATGCCATACCTTTGGCTCTGTAAATTTTAGCATGAGCTTCCAGCTCATCAATTTGTTTACGTGAATAATCTGCCTTGCCTTTCGCTACAATTGCCTTTACAGTACCGCCCTGAGAAACCGCGTCCTTAAAAGCCTGAAAAGTGCTTTTTTCTGTAAACTCTGTAAAATCCTTTAGCAGCATATCAAAACGTAAATCCGGTTTATCGCTGCCGTAATTTTCCATTGCTTCTTCCCACGAAAGACGTTTAAAGTTTTGGGGCAGCTCGATATTTTTTATTTTTTTAAACACATGACGCATCATCCCCTCTGTCATGGACAGAACATCGTCTCTTGTAACAAATGACATCTCAACGTCAATCTGGGTAAACTCAGGCTGTCTGTCTCCCCTTGAATCCTCGTCCCTGTAGCAGCGGGCAATCTGAAAATACTTGTCAAAACCCGCAACCATAAGTATCTGCTTGTAGAGCTGCGGCGACTGGGGAAGCGCGTAAAACTTTCCGGGGTAAAGCCGGGAGGGAACAAGATAATCCCTTGCTCCTTCCGGAGTTGACTTTATAAAAGTGGGAGTTTCAATTTCAAAAAAACCATTTTCTATCATATGCTCGCGTACCGCAAAAGTTATCTGGCTCCTGAGTTTGATACGTTCCTGCATAGCGGCGGATCGCAGGTCAAGATAACGGTATTTAAGACGCAGCTCTTCACTTGCCTTGCTTTCTTCGTCAATCTGAAAAGGCAGAACTTCGCTGCGGTTTAAAACGGTAATTTTGGAAGCAATCAGCTCAATTTCGCCGGTTTCCATCGACGCGTTCACCATAGCAGAAGGACGCTCAATAACCTTCCCTTCCGCCGCGATACAATATTCATTACGCAGTTCATCGCAAATGGACGCAAGGTCTGTATTTGCCTCGGTATCAACCGTTACCTGTGTTATCCCGTAACGATCTCTTAGATTAATAAAAAACACCCCGCCATGATTGCGTTTTCTGTGAACCCACCCATTTAAAACAACCGATTTTCCCGCATCACTTTTTCGTAAAACCCCGCAGCTTACAGTCCTCTTCAAACCTTCCATAATGACAACTCCTAATTCCTGATAATCCATATTATCTTTTTTTTAATTTTTATGCTACAATAAACCATGCGTTTTGAGCTGGACGAAGCCCTAATTGACGATATTATTTTTCACATGGAAAACCAGGACGGTGATTTTGTGCTGGACATAGAAGAACGTTATGTTATAGATATACATAATAACGAGCTGGATGATGATATCGACATAGAAGATGAAAACCGTTTTATAGGTATCCCCTACTGGAGTTCATCAGACGGCTACCGCCTGATGGAAAGATTTGCCGTAATTGTAAAAAACCCTCTTCTGCGAGAAGAGCTATCCTTTGCGTTAAACAGGAACAGGGGAGTTTTCCGCGCCTACAGGGATGTACTAGCACAGCATCCTGAAGCGGAAAAACAATGGTACATTTTTAAAGAGCAGGCAATGAAGGATGAGGTTCTCGACTGGTACAATTCATTAAGGGAAGAATGGGGGCTGGAGCCAATCGGCACAGAGCCGGAGGACAATACCTCCCTTGTTCAGGAAGATTTTGATATTAAAGAAGACGATGATTTTTTATTTACCGCAAAAAATGCCGCAGGTGATTTCGCAGGCAGCATTAGCGCGGCTCTTAACGGCAGTGTTCTTCAGATAAATAAATTTGAAGTAAAAGAGGAATACCGCTGCATGGGCATCGGCAAAACCCTGCTTTCCAAATTACTCGAAAAAGCAGACAATCAAAAACTAAACGTAACGATAGATTTACCTGCAGAAACAGATTTCTTCGCCCGCTCCCTTCTGCTTGAAAACTTCCAGCCAAGCATGCAAAGATTTGTAAGAAAAAATTAATCTGAATCATTTCTCGCAGAGGCGCAGAGACGCAGAGAACGCAGAGAAGAATAAAAGGTTTAAGAAAAAGAGAAGAGTTGGATTATTTTCTCGCGGAGGCGCAGAGACGCAGAGAACGCAGAGAAGAAAAAAAGGTTTAAGAAAAAGAGAAGAGTTGGATTATTTTCTCGCGGAGGCGCAGAGACGCAGAGAACGCAGAGAAGAATAAAAGGTTTAAGAAAAAGAAAGAGGATTAATCTCCTCTTCCTCTCTTCCTCTCTTCCTCTCTTCCTCTCCTCTTTCTCTTCTCCGCGTCCTCTGCGCCTCCGCGTCTCTGCGAGAGTCCTAGCAAATCTTCTTCTTCCCGCGCCTCTGCGAGAGTCCTAGCAAATCTTCTTCTTCCCGCGCCTCCGCGAGAGTCCTAGCAAATCTTAGACAGAGTAAGTTGAAGCGCTGGTGGAGCCGCCGGTGCCTGTCCAGTTGGTGTGGAAGTATTCGCCGCGTTTTTTGTCCAGACGTTCATAGGTGTGTGCTCCGAAGTAATCCCTCTGTGCCTGTAACAGGTTTGCGGGAAGACGTTCTGAACGGTAACCGTCAAAGTATGCAAGAGCGCTTGCGAATGCCGGGGTCGGGATGCCGTTCTGAACTGCCGATGCCACTACCCTTCTCCATGAATCCTGCGCGTCTTCAATAACTTTTGTAAAGAACGGATCGAGCAGAAGATTTTCCAAGTCCGGTTTTTTATCGAAAGCTTCTTTTATCTTTCCAAGGAATACCGAACGGATGATACAGCCGCCTCTCCACATAAGCGCGATACCGCCGTTGTTAAGGTTCCATTTGTATTCTTTCGCTGCTTCTTTCATTAAAAGATAACCTTGCGCATAGGAAACAACTTTGGAAGCATAAAGAGCTTTTTCAAGGTCATTGATAAATGCGGCTTTGTCTGCCGGGGGCGTAATCTTGGGAGCAGTAAATATTTTTGCTGCCCTTACCCTTTCGTCTTTCGCGGCGGAAAGACAGCGGCCAAAAACAGCCTCGCCTATTAATGTAAGAGGTACGCCAAGATCAAGAGCGGCAACGCCTGTCCATTTGCCGGTTCCCTTTTGACCTGCGGTATCAAGAATTTTTTCTACAAGAGGAGAGCCATCCGCGTCTTTGTAGCGAAGGATATCCCTTGTTATCTCGATAAGGTAACTGCCAAGAGTGCTGTTGTTCCATTTTTCAAAAACATCGCCCATTTCGTCGCAGGAAAGACCAAGCACGTTTTTCATAAGGTCGTAGGTTTCGCAGATTAATTGCATATCTCCGTATTCAATACCGTTGTGCACCATTTTTACAAAGTGCCCCGCGCCGTCTTCGCCTACCCAATCGCAGCATGGAGCGTCGCCTTCGACTTTTGCGCAAATTGCCTGAAACATCGGTTTTACAAAAGGCCATGCGGCAGCGGAACCGCCGGGAATTATGGAAGGACCTTTTAACGCGCCTTCCTCACCGCCGGAAACACCCGTCCCGATAAACAACAATCCCTTTGATTCAACATAGGCAGTCCTGCGGATTGAATCGACATAATTGGAATTTCCGCCGTCAATAATGATGTCGCCTTTTTCAAGAACACCCAAAAGCTGTTCGATTGTATCATCTACCGCTTTTCCGGCTTTTACCATGATCATCGCTTTGCGCGGTTTTGCCATATTCGCGGCAAGATCAGAAAGACTGTGGCAGCCGATTATTTTTTTACCCGCGCCTCTTCCGTTTACAAATTCGTCTACTTTTGAAGTAGTCCTGTTGTATACCGCAACCTGAAAACCCTTGCTTTCAAGATTTAGTACCAGATTTTCTCCCATTACAGCAAGGCCAATAAGGCCAATATCTGCATTTCCCATTGTTATCTCCTTGTATTGTATTGTATATTACTTATATAGTATCATAGTTTTAAGGAGAATGTCCATGTTAGAAAAAACATACGTTTCTTACGGCGCCGCCGATAAAGACCTTGATAATCAGGAATTAGACGGGCTTTTTTCAGACGCGCTCTCTAAAGCGCTTGCAGATATTAAAGATTCCGGTAAGGTGATTATCCTCCCGCCGGATATTACCCGTTTCCACTCAAAAGCGGGCTTTTTTACAGAAATTGCCTCCAACCGGCTGAAAGACAGGCTGGGAGCGGTCCTTCCGGCTTTGGGAACCCACATGGCAATGGATGACGCTGAAATTACACGGATGTTCGGCAGTACCCCAAAGGATAAATTCCTTGTTCATGACTGGCGTAACGGTATAACCGAGCTTGGCAGACTGGAAGCTTCCTGGGTAGAAAAGGTATCAGAAGGAGCCGTAAAATACGACTGGCCCATTCAGGTAAACAAAGTTCTTAGAAAAGACAGCGGTAATTTTTCACTTGCTTTAAGCATTGGGCAGGTAGTTCCCCACGAAGTAGCCGGAATGGCTAACCACGGAAAAAACCTCTTTGTTGGAACCGGCGGAAAAGAAGCAATTGATAAAAGCCATTTTACGGGCGCCGCTTACGGGATGGAAAAAATAATGGGCAGGGCGGACACCCCTGTTCGCGCGCTATTCGATGAAGGTTTACGCCGCGGCGAAAAAGATATCCCGCCGGTGCTTTGGGTACTAACCGTTATAGGAGCCAGGTCAGAGAGCGAAGCAGCCGCTAAAGGTAAAGAAAGAGGCTCACTTGCGGTTAGAGGGCTTTACATCGGTTTTGGCAGGGAATGTTTTGAAAAAGCATCTGTTTTATCGCAGGAAGTCAACGTTAACATAATGGACGAGACGGTTAACAAGGCGGTTGTCTACCTTGAGCCGGAAGAATTCCGCACCACCTGGCTTGGTAATAAGGCAGTTTACCGGACACGCATGGTAATTGCCGACGGAGGCGAACTTATCATCCTTGCCCCCGCGCTTGAACGGTTCGGGGAAGATTTAGGGATAGACGCGCTTATCCGTAAACACGGATATCGCCCCGCAAAAGAAATACTTGCTAAGGCGGCAAGTGACGCTGAGCTGGGCGGAAACTTAAGCGCTGCGGCGCATTTGATTCACGGCTCCAGCGAAAACCGTTTTACCATCCGCTACTGCCCGGGTAAAAAAGTTACCAAACAGGAAATAGAATCCGTGGGCTTTGAATGGGGCGACTTAAATGCGATGCAGGAAATCTATGATATTAACACATTGGCATCGGGCTGGAATACTGTAAGAAATGAGAAAATTTTCTTTGTACCAAATCCCGCGCTTGGTCTTTGGGCAGAAAAAAACAGATTTATAAACAGTTAACTATATGAGTAAAGTAATTTTAAAAGCCGATGAATTAGACGGTTATTTAACGGCAGAAGACAGGGAAAACCTGAACAACATGGATATTCTTTTCGCCAAAGCTCTGGATATTTTTCCAAAAGTACAGAATTGCGATAAAGACGCGGAGAAAGACCTTATTACTCTTTATAACGAGATGGGTGTTTTAATGCAGAAAATATGCCACAAAGATCCCAGGCTTCATGTTTACTCATTTATATCTCCGCACGAAGACCATTCAGAAGCCTCCCGGCTGATTGCCAAATTACGGGATGTTAATACAGAAAACAAGGAATTTGTCTATTATATCCAGCGCGCTTATGAGATGCTTTTTAAACTTGCATGGGGCAGCATTCATGCTTCCCATAAAAATTATCTTATTGTAAAAACGCCTGTAACAAATCCCGCGCAAAATTACGCGGTACATAAAATAAATAACATAGACAGCAAAATAAACAATACTGTAATGTGCGTTATGCTAAGGGGCGCTCTTCTTCCATCCATGATCATGAGCAAGGAAATCGAAGAATATTCATCAAGCGGTTATGTAACACCTTTTGCCCTTTTTAGAATTTACCGCAATGACAGCAAGCTCGAAAAAGACATGGAATATATTTTAGACCTGGATAAATCATTTTTTAATCTTGATGATCTTAACGGCAAGGATCTGGTTTTCGCGGATCCCATGAATGCTACAGGCGGAAGCCTTGTCACTGTAGTAAAATATCTTTTAAGCGCTGGAGTAAAACCGCGCTCCATTATTTTCTTTAACGCAATTGCCGCATTAAAAGGCGCGCTTAGGGTTGTAAGAGCCCTTGATAATTGCGATGTTTATACTCTCTGGATGGACGGTGTTTTAAACAAGGACGCTTACATCATGCCGGGTCTTGGAGACGCGGGAGACAGAATTAACGGACATGACAGCGAAACAAACCCCAGAAATATTGTTCAGCTTCTTGCGGATTACGGCGCGGGAATGGCAGATTTATACCGTTCACAGTTACGCGAAATAGAAAACACAGTTCTAAGAATCAGGAACAATAAATGAAAACTATACACTGCTCTTTGCTCATTGCTCTTTGTACATTGCTCATTGCTCTTTTTTTACCTTCCTGTATCGGAATGGCGGCAACGGCGGAGGAATACTATTCTCTGGGCATGGCGTATTATGACCTTGGTAAATTTGAAGAAGCGGAAAAATGGCTTAACCGCGCAAGGGTTGCGGACAGAACTTTTGTCGCATCACAATATAACCTGGGCCGTCTTGCGTTTGAAAGAAAAAACTTTGAAGAAGCCGCAAGGCACTTTGAAGGCGTTCTAAGACGCGACCCGGATAATATACTGGCTCTTAGAGCTGCTGCATACACAAGAATAAGAACCGGCGAAATAGAAATTGCGCAAAAACATTATTCAAGATTGCTTTATCTGGTTCCGGAAAGCGCGGATGACGGATACAACCACGGACTTGTGTTATATGCAATGAAACGCTACAGCGAAGTTGAGGAAGTTCTGGATAAATATCCTTTTGCGCTCCAGGATAACAAGGATTTACAGCTATTATATGCCCGCGCTCTGGCAGGTCAGAATAAAATAGAAGCCATTGAGGCTTATGATAACTGGCTGGCGGCAAATACAGATTCCAAAGCGCGTTATGAATACGGACTTGTGCTTGAACACCATGAATTTTATGTAAAAGCGCTTGAAGAACTAAGAAAAGCTCATACAGAAACAACAGCAGCATCTACTGACCCCAAAAGAAACGAAGTGCGTTTTGCGATAGCAAGGGTATTGCTTGTTGCGGACAGGGAAAGCGCGGAAGGAATTACAGAAATGCAGACTGCCGTAAACGAAGGTTTCAGCAACATAGAGGCAATTGAGGAAATAATAGGCAGCGGAAAAATAAGTGAAACAAACTCTTCTGGTTTACGCAGTATTATTAACAATTTGCAGCGTGTCGAAGCGGAAAAAATTGAAGCGGACAAAACTGAAGAAGAAGAGGATTCAGAAAGTGATACGCAGACTGGTTCCGATTAGAAAATTTAAAGTAAATATATTGGTGTATAGATCTTCGCTTAGCCTTAATTTTATAAAAGCAGACAGGTTCATCCTGCCGAGTATTCTAACAATTTCTTCATGCCCTGCTGTAATGCTCCAGCGCAGATGATCTGTAGTTTTATCAAATACCAATTCCAGGCTTTCACGGCGCAGTTGTTCATAATTGGAGTTAAACAAGGAGGAGAGAAATAGCCATGAGTTCTGCCTGTCCACCAATGTTGTTATCCAGTTATAAAAAACGCTTAAAAGGCTTCTTTTTGTAGGAGTTTCCCAGCTGGCGGTAAAACTTTCCATCCAGTTTAAATCCGAAGAATTGGTATCGTTTCTTATGGAGAACTTGTTTACAAAACCCAATACACCTCCGGTATGCCCTCTGAAATTCGCGCTTAATACAGATTGAACTCTCCATGCGGGAGTTTCAAAATTTAGCGGAATTATAACAGCAGCGTCAATTGAATGGGAATATTCATCATTTTGAAAAAATTTAAAAACAGGATAAAACCCAAAAGTACCGAACATATTTATGCTGGAAAAACCCAAAGTAAGCCCAAAGTTTAAATTGTCAGACTGTGTATCAAATTTTTGTTCCTGTATTCTATCCACCCTGAATGTTATTCGTGACGGAATAAAAATTGATGTTAAATTATACAGAGAAGTAAAATTTATCCTAAAACTAAAATGATCATTTAAAGATGAATATAAAAGCAAATCATCTATATCTCCAAAAAATATTCCTATATCGTCAAATACATCGTATCCCGCAAAGTTAATATGTCTTTTTAAACTTCTTCCCGCCCTGAAATTAAAATTGACCTTTTCAAATACCAATGGAATATCAAGGAATGCGGAGTTATCAGATTGAGTAATACTGTTTATCACGGAAAAAAACGCGCTTCCTTCCAGTGTAAGCAGCGCTCCCACAGGTTTTGTTCTTTGGGTAATCACAATTTGCGATTTTAATCTTCTTGAATCAGCGCCAATGCCTGAATCAGGAATAAGAGGCTCCCATGAACGCAGCCAAAGGCTCGCGTAATTATCGTTTTCGCTTATTTGCTCATTTTTTACCCATACAGCCTGAGTGTTAAATGCAATTGATGGAATAAAAACGTTTTTTGGTATAAAACCAATACCAAGTATCCAATTCTGCCTTAACTTTGATAAATCATAAAAAGCATCCGCTTCAAATCTTGCGTAAAATGCAGAATTAAATGCCATATTTAAAGTATGACGCGCTGTTAATTCATTGGGAGACGCTGAAAATGTTTCTTTAATGGAAAACGCCTTGTATGTTCCTGAAATACTGTGATCCGCGCTCCATAAAAATGTATTCTCCGCTATCGTAGAATAAAGGTTTGCAAGAATTTTTACGCCCATAAGCGAAACGCCGATCCCTGTACGGTTTAACATGCTTCCGTATAATTTTGATTCATCATCAGCCTGTATTCCTGCCCTTAATTCCGACTCAAAAGCGGAAAAAACCGTAAAATCAGATAAAATCGTAAATCTTCCCGCGCTTAGAATAGCGCCCGGCCTTGAATATGAAAGGCTCGCTCCCGCATTGACTCTGTAAAACATTACGGCATCCTGCAGAATAATTTCATCTATGAATATTACCCCGTCATCAAGCGTCTCAAAAAAATCATAAGGATTTACCAATACAGCAATATAACTTGTTCTTCTTTCATTGTTATCAAATGAAAGCCTTTGAGGGTTATAATTAAAATCCGCATCCTGTATATTTATATCATCTACATAAACACCTGTGTCTCCTCCCTGATAACGAACCGTCACCTTTGACCATTGCTCTATCCTAAGACTGCTAGCAGGCAAGCTCACTTTTAGCTGGCTGTTATTAATTGAATCAGAGGATGAGGCAACAATAAAACTTAATGTTTCGTTCTTTTTCCCGAAATCCCCATCCCTCATCTTTACAAAAAACGTCAGCTCATTGTAATCAGAAAGCACAAAACTGCTAATATAGGAATCAACCCCCGCGCTGATACCCGGCGTCATATTTTTCCATTCAATTTTTAATATTCTCTGTGTATCATTTTGCGAATGCAGCCTTCTTGTAATATCAGGATATGCCATTTCAAGTGTAGAGCCTGTATCAATTGTTTCTATTGCCGTTACATTTTCCGTATTCACAGTTATGGTATTATTAAATTCAGTTACAGCCCTAAATGAGCTGCCGCGAATAATGGGCTCAGCAAGTAAAACACGCCCTGTTATTTCATCACTTCCTTCATAAACTATAATCAGGCGCAAATATTTTGCGTCCCCTAACTTTATTCTGTCTCTGTCATTAAATGTAAATTTCGCAATACGGGCATTATTATCAATTGTATTTCCCTGAAACAGCACGTTTTCCCAAATAAGATCAAAGTTTTCCAAAACCGTAAAATCTTTGGAAGAAAGAGATCCTATCTGAACTATCAATTTAATGTTATCCGCAAGATTTTGATTAAATCCGTAAAACCTGAAAGGTATTTCCAGCTCTCCGGCGCGGGAAATTATATGCGAATAATAATTTAACGGAACCTGAAATCCTGTCCAGTTTTCATCGCCGTTAAGGCTAAACTCCGCAACCAGAACCTGTGAATCGCCTAACTGAGGATCTCTTGCGGGATACGGCCTTGTAATTCCCAAAATAATCTGAGGATTCCAGTCAATCGGCATAAGATTGGATCCAAGGACGGTATTTTCATAATAATTTCTGTAAACCAAATCCGCGCGGCTGCTTTGCGCAAGCAATACCGGTGTATCTGAAATAAGATAAAATTGATTTGATATAAAAGAAGTATCGGACGGCAGCGGCATTACAGACTGGTTTCCTTCCATACCGGCTATTCTGTAAAGACCTGTTGCATCAATCTGTTCAAACGCCAATCCTGCTGTAATATGCGCTTTTAAATTATTATAATCCCATGCGGCTTTTGCGCTTATACCAACAGTGCCAACACCGGTTTGTTCTTCATCTGAAAATGAATCGTCAGATACATTCATGCGGACGCCGATTGCAGCCTGCGCTGAAAACGGTCCCTTATTATTGAAAATAGCGCCAATTCCCGCCGCGATACTGCCCAATCTTGTCTCTTCGCTTCTTTTTAAATATGAAATTCGTATTATTTCATTATGAGCGACAGATCCGTAAATAGAAACTTCCCCGGAAGAAGAATTAAAACTAAAATTTGTATCCTGAATTCCGCTGCGCCAAACCTGAACAGAGCCGGGCACAACATCTGTTCCTATAAAATATCCGCTTGTACTGTTAAAATTTGTAAACCGCAAAACCGCGTCGCCGGAAAAAATGCCAAAAGGAGGAAGATAGATTTCAGGAAATTCCTTCGCAAGGGGCCAGATTGTCTGCGGGTCACGGCGGGAAAATGATCCTGACATAAGCAGCTCGTAACTGGTTCTCTGGCTTTGCGCATAAAAATTTAAAACATCAATCTGCGCGATAATATCATAGGGAACAAGTTCAAAATCTTTTATCTCTGCGCCGGATGATTGTCTTACTAAAGCCGCATGCTCAGAAGTGCTTGACGGCGCGTCATAGCGGTTGCGTCTTTCAAAGGGAGAGAAAGTGCCGCTCTCATAAATTACAAGTGCGCTCTTTCCGTCAATCGCTATTGTTTTGGTACATTGAGGATAAAGCCATAATTTTATATTTTCGCGGCTAATATCAAACCAATCCTGAACTTCCGATAAAAATCCGTCATTTAAACCCGCGTAACTTCCCAAAGAAGTATCCCAGGGTGTTGCGCTTGAATTTTTTGTATAGGCAACCGCTATCATGCCGTTCAATGAATTTAAATTTAATTCCAAAATTCCCATTGCTCTGGACGCCGCGTACTCGCTTGAAAGAGCTATCCTCCAACGCCTGCCTGAGGAATCACGAATTGCTCCCTTGTCATCCTCGATATAAACTGTAATCTGTGAATCAATTTCGGTGTCAGGCAAAACAAACGATATGCCTCTTGCTGAATTTTGAGGCTGTATATAACTATAAGTCCTTTCCCTGCTGCCCGAAAAAGTCCGCTCTTCCCTGGAAGACGAGTCGTAGCGAACAAGAGCGTGAACATTAAAAGCATTGCCGCCAAACCTGCTGTAAAAACCAAATGAAGCAGGGGAATCGCCTCCAAGGTCCATGTACGGAAATGAAGGAAAATCCAGCCCTGTATTGCCTATCCCCGCATACTGGATAAAACCTTTCCCCTGATACCCTGCCCGATAGGTATTCTGGCTTGAATCATCAAGAAAATTGGCTTCTACAAACCACCTGTCTGTTATCCACAGGGCAAGGGTAAGATCGACCTCCTGCATAAACAACGGAATATCAGAGGAAGCATAACCCGTCCCCAAAGGTGATATAAAAAAACCCGGATTAAACTGCAGCTCTCCCTTCCAGGAGCCAGTTAAAAACAGGGAAACATCCGTATCACCAAGAGATACCGACATAATTTCATTCGGCGCTTCCCTTGAAATCCTGCGTCTAATCTCTTCTATGTCCAGTTCTGCCGGCTTTCCATCTTCGCTAAATACGGGTTTTGGCAGCAAAAACAAGCATAAAACGAGCGCCAAAAATGAGAAAAATTGATTGTTAAAGCCGTTTTTTACGATGCTGAACATTAACTAAATAGTATCATAAAATTATATTTTTGTTCGATTGAATACATATTAAATTTAGGCTATTATAAATTATGATTGTATCCATGATTCAGATAATTTTTGAGATCCCTGATATTGTCAATATCAAGGAAAAACGGCGTATAGTTAAATCCATACTGGAAAAAATGCGCCGCCGTTTCCATTTGTCGGCAGCGGAAGTAGATCTTCAGGATTCTCTGTCTTTTTCCCAAATTGGCGGCGCTCTTGTGTCAAATTCCAAAACTTTCGGCGAGACAGTTTTGCAAAAAGCATTTGATATGTTTGAAAAAGAAACACCTGTCCGTATCCAGGACATGCAAATATATTCGGAGGAATTTTAATGAAAAAATTGACATATGTTCTTTTTATTTCTGTTTTATTGTTAACATTTAATTCATGTATTGGTTTATCAATTGATATTCAGATGAACAGGGACGGCAGCGGAAGATTAACCATGGAATACCGTATTTCCCGCATGATTGAAAATCTTGGCGCTCTTGACGGCAATGAAAAATGGCCTACTATACCCGTAGGAAGAGCCGATTGGGAAAGAACCATACAGCGTATAAACGGCGCGAAAATCGTCTCTTTTTCCTCAAGAGAAAGGGGACAGGATACTATAACAAATATCGTACTGGAATATGACAGCGAAAAAACTCTTTTGGCTATCCTTGACCCTTCCGGGAAAAGATCATCTATCAATGACAATCGCTTTGAATATATTATGCTGGATGATAGCCCGGTAAACTATGACGCTGCTCTTATGGAAATGGCTAAAAATATGTTTGCGGATTATAATTTTTCCATCAGTTTTTCCGCGCCGGGAAATTCTACGCTTACAATAACAGACGCACAAGGAAAACCGGCGGCACCTCCCCCAAAGGCGCAAATAGTCCCGGCAGGCAGGCGTGTTTCCATGTCAATCGGCATCATGGAACTATTAAATATTCCAAACGGGCTTGGGGTAATATTTAGCCATTAAGTTTTCCCAGGACTTCTTTAAAGCGCAGGATTTTCCAGCCGTTTTGTTTTGCTTTTTTTGCAAGAATGTTATCCGGATTTACGGCAATCGGGTTTCCGCAGCATTCAAGAAGCGGAATATCTGTATAGGAATCTGAATAAAAACTTACGTTTTGCGGATTGATATTATTAGCCGCCATCCATTCAAGAGCCGCTGTTTTCTTTTTGGAGCCGAAAAAACTGTATCCTGTAAGATAACCTGTTGTCCTTCCGTTTTTATATTCCATTTTGGTTGCAATTGAACCCTGTATTCCAAAATATTCTTCCAGAGGTTTTATAATAAAGTCAAATGAAGAAGTGGCAAATATAACCTTTTCTGATTTTAGAAGCGCGTCTTTAATAAGTTCATTTGCGCCTTTATAAATATTTGGTTTTAATCTTTTATGAAAACAAATTTCAGAAACACGGATTAAATCATCTTCTTTAATACCTGCAAGTTTTTTTACGGTGTTTTCTATAAAATTCATATCGGGGAATGCAAGTTTATATTTTAACAGATCAACAAGAAGATGGCTAACTTGAGAAAAACGGATGATTTTTTCTTTGAGCGCCATGCTAATAAAGTATTGCGCGGATGTTTTTCTTACAATTGTTAAATCAACATCAAAAATATGTATCATTATATAAAATCCAGATATTTGCAATCCTGCTGCGCCTGCTGTGTATATATACCGCGCATATCTTCCGGCAAAAGTTTAGCCATTTGCCCCATTACTTCCGAAAGTATTATTTCACGCTCTTCCTTGTCCGGCCTTCCCTCAAATTTAATGCGGAACGGCTGCCCTGCCCTAAAATACAAAGGCGTGCGTTTAAAACGTTTTATGTTTTTCCAGACATTTTCTCCGCCGTGATGGGCAACAGGCAGAATTGGAACATCCGCTTCCATGGCAAGCTGAATAATACCTGCCTTCCCTCTCTGAAGAACTCCGTTCTTGCTGCGCGTACCTTCCGGCGATACGCACATAAAAAAACCGCTGTCTATAGCCTTGCGTACTTTTTTAAAAGCATCGGAATAGGCGCCTGCCCTGTTTATTGGAACGGCTTTATAGGTATTAAAAATAAATCTGAATAACGGATTATCCCAGGTTTCCTGCTTGGCAAGCCCGGATACATTTATGGGATAACTATGGGTCGCTAAAATCGGCACTTCCAGAAAATTTACATGGTTAAAAATTACAAGCAAAGGTTTGTTCTTTGACAAGGTTTCTACCAATTCCCTGCAGTCTACTTTGCAAATAATATTTAAAAACCCTTTTAAAAAAAAATTTACAACAGGCCTTCTTATTTCCAAATTACAACTCCGGTCTTACAAGCCTTATCGCGTTTGGAACACAGCTAATTTCCAGCTCTTTGCCGTCGTAACAGATTGTTTCTCCGTCACAATGCGCAGCCATTCCTCCCTGCTGCGCCGTCAAAAAGAAACGCTTGCCGCGGCTGAACGTAACACCTTCGCAATTTTCCTGTGTTCCTTTTGTGTAATGAGAAAGTATTTTTAAAAGCGACATCCTTGAACGCTGATGTCTCACGTAGCAAATATCAAGCAAACCGTCGTCCAAAAGAGCATGGGGGCCCATATAAAAACTGCCGCCCATTCTTCTTCCGTTAACGATTGATACCAGAACAGCAGGAAGCGTTACTTCTTTATCGTCATAGCGTATATTGATAATGGGAGACGGCTCATAACGCGCTATTAAAATAAAAGCACCTATCGCGTAGGAAAATCCGCTTTTTATTTTTAACTTGGCGGCTTCAAAACCTACTTTGGTATCAAAACCGATCCCGATACCATTTACAAAATAACGTCCCTGCGGAAAAAAACCGCCTTTCACAAAACCCACATCAATTAACTGTTCGTTTGCCGCAAGCAGCGAAGCGCAGGCTTTATCAACATCCTGGGGGATTTTAGGCGTAGAAGAAAAATCATTGCCTCTGCCTATCGGAATAACTCCAAAAAGAGGCGGCTTTTCGCCGGCAGGTCTTTTTAACAATCCATTAACAACTTCGTTACAGGTGCCATCCCCGCCTGCCGCTACAGTGATATCATTTGCGCCTATAGGCAAATCACGCGCCAAAAGCAAAGCGTCGCCGGGTCCGCTTGTAGTAACTATCTCAAAATTTTGCAGTCTGTTCTGCAAAAACCGTTTTATCTTTGGATACTGCATTTCTGCCTTACCCTTCCCCGCAACCGGATTTAATATGATCCACACTTTATCAAATTTTGTCATATTGTTAATTATATCATTTTCCCGCGGCTTCGTAAATGATCTGTAAGGTACGTTCTACACAACGATCCCAGGAAAAAGCTTTTGCCCTTTCCAGCCCCAAACTGCGGCATTCATTGTAAATATCCCTGTCGGTACTGACGGTTATCATCCTGTCTGCCATATCCTCACAGTTCAACGGGTCAAAATAGAGGGCGGCATGTTCCGCCGCTTCCGGCAACGAGGCGGCACGGGCACAGACAACGGGTACTCCGCAAGCCATGGCTTCAAGCACTCCCATGCCAAAACCTTCATACATTGACGGAAAAACAACAAAATCAGCTCCCGCATACAATTCCGGCAGACTTTTTACAGGAAAATGACCTGTAAAGAAAATATCATTCCGCCATGCCGAGGCAGCCGCCGCTTCCTTGACAATCGCCGCATTATTGCTGTCCCCGCCCGCAAAAATCAGCTTGTGCGGATATTTGGTTTTTTCCTTAAAAATACCAAATGCCTCGATAAGCCGTATATGGTTCTTTATGGGATGATCTATGCGTGAAACACACAATACATAAGGCCGTTTAAAGCTAAAAGGCTGTATTAAAAGCACACTTTCTTCGTTCCGCTGACGGGGATAAAAAGCGGTTTTATCTATCCCGTTCGGCACAACCTCAATCCTGTGTTCTTTTACCCGCGCCCTCTCAATCAGTTCTTCTTTAACAAAATTGCTTACCGCTATTACAGTGTCCAAATGACGCAACGAATTGGGTATAATCATCTGAAAAAGCGCGCCTAAATGCAATTTTGTCTTATTATTGCCCCAGTAAGCCGCCATATCATGAACAACACCGACCGTTGGACAGGGTGATTTATTGGGCAGACATTTATGAGCCGCCGGAAAAAAACACGCATCAAACTGCCTTTGTACCGCGAAACCGGGATATTTTAAAATATGCCAAATTGAATTGATAGATTTCCCATGTATAGAACACCTGGGGATAAACTCAAAATTCGGCGCCACATCACTGTAGGTATACCTGTCATATTCCCAGCCAAAAAGCTCAAAAAGAGCCTGTGACGGCGGTATTCGTTTTAAAAACTGGGTTAAATACATACCTACTCCGGACTTACCTCCATCGCAGGCAAAGGTATCCATCCCTATCTTCATTCAATTCCTCCGAGCTTGGATGATTATAGCAGGTATTAAAAAGCAATGCTACCCAAGCAAGGATTGGCAAGACTCACACAGAGGCACAGAGGACACAGAGGCACGGGGGGAAGATTTGCCAAGACACTCGCAGAGACGCTGAGACGCAGAGGACGCGGGGAGGAAGAGGGGGAAGAATTTTTTACCACGAACCGCACGAACGGACACGAACGGAAGATTAGCAAGGACTCACGCGGAGGCGCAGAGGCGCAGAGGACGCAGAGAGGAAGAAGGGGAAAAAGAGGGGTTGGGAATTTAATTGTCCCTTTAAATTCCC
>Ga0123356_10000577_pt1 | contig 40782 bp, 39 predicted proteins | sample TergutEmb28metaG_2_FD_92546 | JGI IMG/M metagenome (GOLD analysis project Ga0123356, IMG submission 92546) | Embiratermes neotenicus P3 segment gut microbial communities from Petit-Saut dam, French Guiana - Emb289 P3 | ecosystem: Host-associated > Arthropoda: Insects > Digestive system > Gut ...
GGAGTACACGGAGTTTCACAGAGTTTTTTACTCGAAAGCATTCTTTTCTCCGTGTTACTCTGTGTACTCTGTGGTAAAAATATTGGAGATATTATGATAGTTGAGAAAATAACAGATTTAATCGGTAATACTCCTCTTGTTAAACTTAACAAGATAAACAACACAAGCGCCCTAATCTACGCAAAGCTTGAAAGTTTTAACCCTATGTCCAGCATAAAAGACAGAGCTGCTCTTGCCATGATAGAAGCTGCAGAAAAAGAAGGCAAACTAAAAAAAGGTTCTGTCATTATCGAACCAACAAGCGGGAACACTGGTATTGGATTGGCATACATTGGTTCTTTAAAAGGTTACAAAGTAATTTTAACTATGCCCGATACTATGAGCATAGAAAGACAAAAACTTTTAAAAGCGCTTGGCGCAAAAGTTGTACTTACAGAAGGCTCTCTTGGAATGAAAGGCGCAATCGAAAAAGCAAAAGAACTTGCTGCTTCTATAATTGAGTCGTTTATTCCCGATCAATTTAATAATCCCGCTAATCCAAAAGCGCATGAAGAAACTACAGGACCGGAAATCTGGAACGCAATAAACGGAAAAATAGATATACTAGTTGCCGGGGTTGGAACAGGCGGAACAATCAGCGGCGTTGGAAAGTATTTAAAATCCAAAAATCCTGCTGTAAAAATTATCGCTGTTGAGCCTTCCGCTTCTGCGGTACTATCAGGAGGCGAAGCAGGCGCGCACAAGATTCAAGGAATCGGCGCCGGTTTTATTCCCGGCAATTACGATACTTCTATAATTGACGAAGTAATACAGGTAAGTGACGAAAAAGCAGTAGAAACCGCTTTGCGGTTAACAAAGGAAGAAGGCATTTTTGCCGGTATTTCTTCCGGCGCGGCGCTGGAAGCCGCTCTTTTAATCGCATTCAGAGAAGAAAATAAAGACTTAAATATCGTAGTTATTCTCCCAGATACAGGCGAAAGATACTTATCTGTATTGTTTTAAAATGCACTTTAAAGTAGAATTATTCTATGATGAAGAAACAAATAACTATAATAATCATTTCTCTCTTATTATTAACGATCTCGTGCGGTAAATATGACGAGTTCTCAATCGATGAGTTTAATCCAGAAGGTCTTGTTGAACTTCTTGCAAGAACGGTAAGCAAGCCGTTTAAAGGTGAAACTTTTGTTCCCGGCAGATTAGGCGGAACATGGGTTTCTTCTATGATAAATGATCCAAAAAGTTTTAATCTGCATGTAGCGGAACTTGATAATGTTACAATGACTGTGGTAAGCAGAATGACAGATAGTCTTTTAGATTATGATTATTTAACAAGCGAATGGGTTCCGCGATTAGCTTCTTACAGGATAGTTACAAATACAGCGAATAATACAATGCAGGTTATTTATACGCTTAGAGATGACCTTTACTGGAGTTATTATAATTCTAACAGAAAAGTTAAAGTTACAAGCGATGATGTAATTTTTTGGTATAACGAAATCAAAGGTGATCCTGCCTTTAATAGTTCCAGCTTACCGGGGCAATTCCTTCAAATGCCTGATGGAACCTTTGAAAGAAAAACAATCACTAAAATCGATGATCGCCGTTTTTCTGTAAACTTTCCGCTTATCACATCAGAACCCCTTTTATCATCTAATATGGATTTTGGTCCACGGCATATTTTTGAACCGGCAAAAAGAAACGGAGGCGTAGAAGGTGTAAGAAATCTGTTTACTGTTGCAGATGATCCAAGATTAATCCCTTCTTTGGGCGAATGGTTCTTGGTAGAATACACACCTTCTCAAAGACTTGTATATAGACGCAATCCCGATCATTGGAAAAAAGACGCAGTCGGAGTTTCTCTTCCTTACATAGAAGAACTAATCATTCGTATTATTCCCGAAGAAAATACACAATTATTGCTTTTTCAAAATGGAGAATTAGAAACATACAATCTTAGACCAGAAGACATTAATGCGATTGTTTACAAAGATGAAAAAAACTATACAGTTTTTAATTCAGAAGGCGCTCTTGGAGCTAGTTTTTGGACATTTAATCAAAACCCTGTTAACAAAGATAAACCGCAGTATGAATGGTTTATTCAAAAAGAATTTCGTCAAGCTATGAGCTGTCTTTTAAACCGCGACAGAATTAACAATCAGGTGTACCGCGGGCTTTCTCAGCCTAAACTTTCAATATTTCCGCAGGGAAACCCTTATTACAATCCAAACATAACTTTGCAATACTTATATGATACACAGCGCGCGCTGGAACTCTTATCTTCTATAGGAATTAATAGGGATAGAAGAGGGACAATGAGGGATAGTAATAATAGACCGATAGAATTTGATCTTTCTATAAGATCAGAAAGTTCTATGAATTCTGATACAGCTTCGATTATTAGGGATGAACTTTCCAAAGTGGGCATTAAAGTAAATATTAGGGTAATGGATTTTCAGAAACTGGTTCAGCAGTTGTCAGAAACATACGATTGGGATTCATTGATTATTGGCCTTACGGGATCAGGCATTTTTCCAAGCCAGGGCAGTAATGTATGGCCGTCAAAAGGAAATCTTCATATGTGGCATCCAAATCAAGAATCCCCCGGTACAGAATGGGAAGCTCGCATAGATTATCTATATTATAAAGGACTTGTTACGATCGACAAAGATGCAGCTCAAGAAATTTGGGATGAGTTTCAATCAATTTTACTGGAAGAAACTCCGTTAATATATCTAATGCGTCCCCGCAATTTCTTTGCGATTAATAACCGCTGGGATCAGACAAACTTTTATTATGATAATTTATACGGCGCAAGAACCGATTATATTTTTATTAAGCAATAAAGGAGCTGAGAGTGAAATCGCCTAAAGAATTAAGCATTGATATTACACTAATCGATCTTGTAGAATCGTATAATCTTTCTGTTAATGTAATGAAATGCCTTAAAATTCTTTTAGCAAACGAAGACCTGCAGGCACAACAGGAATACGCAAACACGGTCTCTATCGTAAGGCTCGGTTTTAATGATCACGGACCTGTCCATATGCGCATTGTTACATATAATGCAGTTTTAATGCTCGGGCTTCTTAAAAAAGCAGGAATAAAAACCAATATCGAAAAAGACGGCTGCGGCGATTTCGAAGACAGTCTTATAACTGTAATATTATCTGCAATGATGCACGATCTTGGAATGCAGATGGGCCGCGATAAACACGAAGAACACAGTATAATCCTTGCCCGTCCTGTAATAGAAAGAATACTGGATCAGGTTTATCATGATAATTTACAAAAAAGAATAATTATCAGCGCCGCCGCTTTGGAAGGAATTGCAGGGCATATGGGAACTATTAATGTATCATCGCTGGAAGCAGGTATTATTCAGGTCGCTGACGGGTGTGATATGACAAAAGGACGCGCCCGTATTCCTATTTCTCTTGCTCACTCAACAAGAATGGGGCATATACATCAGTATTCGGCTAATTCAATCGAAGAAGTAAAAATTACAGAAGGAAAAGAAAAACCGATAAGAATCGATATAAGCATGTCAAACGAAGCTGGTATTTTTCAGGTAGAAGAAGTCTTAATGCATAAAATTTCCGGCAGTACTGCAAAGCAGCATATCGAATTATACGCAAAAGTAAGAAATGACGAAGCTCGAAGGTATTTATAATGGCAGGAAACACATTCGGAGAAATTTTTAAAGTAACAACATTCGGTGAATCGCATGGAGAGGCTATGGGCTGCATCGTTGACGGCTGCCCTGCCGGACTTGAAATTTCTATTTCTGATATAGAAGAAGAATTAAAACGCCGCCGCCCGAATTCTGCTTTAGGCTCCAGAGATGAAGAAGATAAGCCTGAAATTCTATCCGGTATTTATCAAGGAAAAACTCTCGGCACTCCGATTGCGATCATTGTCCGCAATACTAATCAAAAAAGCAGTGATTATGATGAACTAAAAGAAATCTATAGACCCTCTCATGCCGATTTTACATGGGAAGCAAAATACGGTTTTAGGGATCATCGCGGCGGCGGAAGAAGCTCCGGGCGTGAAACTCTCTCTAGGGTTGCCGCAGGAGCGATAGCAAAAAAATTCCTCTTAATAAATGGAATAACAATATCAGCTGTTATGACACCGTCTATAAGCGCAGAGAAACTGGAAGAGCTCAAAAAAGAAGGTGACAGCGCAGGCGGTATTATTCACTGCGAGGTTAAAGCAGGAACTACGGGGCTGCTCGTAGGGCTTGGCGAACCGGTTTTTGATAAATTAGACGCGCGTCTTGCCGCCGCAATTTTATCGATAGGCGCTTGTAAAGGAATAGAATTTGGCGCGGGATTTTCTTCTGCAAATATGAAGGGCAGCGAATATAATGCCCTACCCTGTTCCGGTATTTTAGGCGGTATATCCTCCGGCAAAGATTTGTCTTTTAATGCAGTATTTAAACCAACGCCTTCTATCGCTAAAAAACAAAAAGCTCTTGCCAAAGACGGCAGTACTAAAGATATCGAAATAAAAGGAAGGCATGATGTATGCATTGTTCCAAGAGCTGTTCCCGTTGTAGAAGCAATGACAGCAATTACCATTGCTGACTTTTTGCTTTTATCCCGCTGCGCAAGAATCTAACTTTGTAGTTTATCCCTTTCTTACATACAATGGCAGTGAATCTATTTCTTTGTCATCGATATACAAAATAATATTTATTAAAGCAGGATCTTTGATATGGAGATTTCCTATGCTAAAAACAAGATGAGAAACAGCAGTCGCATTACCTACTCCCTTAACTTCGAGATTTCCGTTGATCGGCTCCAAAACCATAGTGCCGTCTAAATCACGGATTTCTATCATAAAAGAATGGGTTCCAAATTCCCAAATGTCAAAGCGAAGCCTTATCACAACAGAAAGCTGCGGATGAACACATGGGAAATTATGCGAAAGAATCGTATCGAACGTTCCTACAACCGTTAACTTTCCGTTGTTTTCCTGCGCAAAATCGCAGAATGTAAAAAGTTCTACTTTAATATTAAACCTCGCTGTTTACTTCTGTTATGCAGTTTAGATATGCATTTTCTAAATCTGCCATTGTATTTTCAATTGTTCCTCTTCTGTCTTCTTTATACTGCGAAAGACGCGCAGTTAAGTTAATGGGAGAAGCCGCTTTTATTATTACCTTATCTGCAGGAATATTTATTCTGCCAGAAATCGCTCCGCCCATTGTTCTGTTTGCAAAATCCCAGAGATTCTGTACATATTCAATTTTAAGATGAAGCGGCGTATCTTCTTTTGGAAGCAGATGTTTAAAGTACCATCCAAAATCCGCGTACTCCTGATGACGGGAAGCATACCACGATTGAGAAGCATCAAGATCGATTATATTATGGTTAATAAAATTTAGTTTTTTTAAGTCACCTATATCCAGATTTGGAAGATAAATTTTATCCCAGCATTCATGCCTTACCTTGTAAAGCCTCATAAAAAAATCACCTTCCGGTTTTATACACTTAATTTTTTCCGCTGTTTCCAGCGCAGAATGGACAGTTTTTTCGAGGCGTTCATCAAATGACATTGAACTGTCTGTTTTTATACCGTATCTTTTTTCATTTAATTCTAAAATAAAGTTTCTGCAGGTATTAAGTCTTTCTGTAAAAGACGGTTTTTGCGGCTGTTCATTTTTAATACCGCATATTTTTTCGATTTTTTTAAGTAGTTTTAATGCGCCAGCCTTGCCTTTTTTTCCGTACCTAAAATGCACAGATAAAGGAAGAATCTCTAAAGGACAATCCGGCTTTTCGTTTTGGTTATTTTCGTTCATTTTTGAGGCGGCAGTGAAACCGATTCTCACAATGCCGGCTTCCAGCCTTGGGACAGTATCTGTAGAATATGAGACTTGACCTTCGGGAGCCAGCGCCAGCGGATATTTGCCTTCGTAAATTGAATTATAAAGACGCGCCATTCCTTTAGAATCCATTTTTGTATGGTGAATCGGTATCGCTCCTAAATTGGGCATAAAAAGCCTTGCAAGAGCTCCGCCCCACCTTACAACTTCGTATCCGTAGACAAAAATGGCATGAGGTCTTTTTTTAAACTTATAGCCTTTTTTTGACGCAAGTTTTGCAAGCCTAAAAAGAAAAAACCATGTAAGAAGCTGAGGTTCCCTGCCGTCGGGGTGCCTAAACGCGATAAGACAGCGGCTTTTACCGCTTAATGCCGAAGAAAACGACTCAAACAGTATTTTGTCGTTATGCAGGACAATTTTGGCAAATCCAAACAGTATATTGATATATGTTTTTCCAATTATTGTTAAAATAAACAATATAAGTTTAGAAACCTTGGGTTCCGGTATCTTAATATCCGCAAAGGCATTTAAGACCGGCTTGTAATAGGGCTTATACATATTAAGGTATTTTACTACAAAAATTGATATTTTTAAAGAGATATTATTTACAAAAAAATAAAAACACTATATTATAAAGCAATTAAAAAATATGGGAGGTTAAATGCCGCTTTTATCGGAGCTAAAGGGACGTTCCCTTGTAGAACCTGATGATCTATCGCTGGATGAAATGGAAAGCCTGTTTACTCTAGCCGAAAAAATTGAAAAAAAAGAAGGTCATCTTAAAGAAAGCTGTCGCGGCAAACTCCTTGCATCCCTTTTTTTTGAACCAAGTACAAGAACACGCCTCAGCTTCGAAGCCGCTATGCTTCGCCTTGGCGGAAGCTGCCTTGGATTTGCAGAACCCGGCTCAAGTTCTGCCGCAAAAGGAGAAAGTCTCGCTGACACTATCCGGATGGCTGCAAGTTACGCTGATGTTATCGTAATGCGTAACCCAAAAGAAGGTTCGGCTCTTTTGGCAGCGCGTTATTCGTCTGTACCTGTAGTAAATGCAGGAGACGGCGGACATCATCATCCCACTCAAACGCTGACAGACCTTTTAACAATAAAGCGTCTTTTAGGAAATATAGGAAATATAACAGTCGGTTTCTGCGGAGACTTAAAATTCGGACGAACCGTTCACTCGCTTTCTAAAGCGCTGTCCCGATATAAAAACATAAAAATGCTGTTTATTTCTCCAAAAGAATTAATGCTGCCGGAATATATAAAAAGTTTTTTAATCAAAAATAATATAGAGTTCGAAGAAAGAGAAAATCTCGAAAAATCCATGCCGGAGCTGGATGTGCTTTATATGACAAGGGTTCAGAGAGAAAGATTTTTTAACGAAGACGATTATATCCGCCTTAAAGACACCTATGTGCTTAACACCGAAAAAATGGCATACGGCAGGGAAAAACTTGTGGTGCTTCATCCTCTGCCAAGGGTAAACGAGATTTCGGTAGAAGTTGATTCTGACCCGAGAGCCGCATACTTTTCTCAAGCCAAGTACGGTATGTATGTGCGTATGGCGCTGCTTGCGTCGATTCTGGGGGCAGCATGTTAAACATAGATAAAATAAAAAACGGCATTGTAATAGACCATATAAAAGCAGGACTTGGAATCCGTATTTACAACTGGCTTAAACTTGATAAAGTTCCGTATACAGTCGCCTTTGTCGCAAACGCAATTTCGTCAAGAAGCGAAAAAAAAGACATTATAAAAATAGACAATACAATTTCTATCGATATGGATATTTTGGGTCTTATAGATCCTAATATAACTGTAAATATAATAGAAAATGAAAAAGTAAAAGAAAAGATAAAACTTAAACTTCCCAAAAAAGTAGAGAATATTTTATTATGCAAAAATCCGCGCTGTATTTGTTCTACAGAAAAATACATGCCCCATATTTTTCATATCGAAAATCCCGAGCTTTGCACCTATCGCTGTGAATACTGTGACGAAATTATACATGCAGGGGATTTTAAATGATAAATATTGATAAGCTGTACGAAAGTATCCAAGCAAAAGGACATGTCTGCCTTGGGCTGGATACCGCGGCGGAGTATCTTCCTGATATCGAAAGAAAAAAAGCAGTAAACGACGCACAGGCTGTTCTCGCTTTTAATAGATCGCTTATAGACGCAACTTATGACGTTACAGGCTGTTATAAAGTTCAAATCGCGTACTACGAAGAAATGGGCATAGCAGGTCTTACAGCTTACGCAGAAACTCTAAAATACATCCGCTCAAAAGGCTCGCTGGTAATAGCGGACATAAAACGCGGAGATATTGCTGACACTGCAACGCGGTATGCAAGAGCGCATTTTAACGGAGATTTTGAAGCTGACTTTGTAACATTGAGTCCGTATATGGGCATGGATTCTATCGAACCTTGGCTTAAAGAAGCAAAACAGCATGGTAAGGGAGCGTTTGTTCTTGTCAGAACCAGCAATCCCGGTAACAATGATTTTCAAAAACTTTCTCTTAACGATCCAAAAACAGAACAAAAATGCCTTTATAAAGTAGTCGGAAAAAAAATGTCTGATATTGCAGATAATAACATAGGAAAATACGGTTACGGTATTTTTGGAATTGTCGTCGGCTGTACAGAAAAAGAAGAAGCCGCAGAAATACGAAAAGAATACAGTAATCTTTTCTTTCTTATTCCCGGCTACGGAGCTCAGGGAGGCGGCGCTGCCGAAGCGGCTCTTCTTTTACAAAAAGGAAACGGCGGCGTTGTAAACGCTTCGCGTTCGATAATTACCGCATGGAAATCAGAAAAACCGGAAGGAAAAGAAATAGATAATCAATTTGCTGCAGAAGCCGCACGTCGCGCGGCAATTAAAATGCGTGACGAAATTAAGGGAGTAATATGACAAAAAGCGTTTTATGCGAACTTACAATGAATAAGTCAATTAACGATGAATATTTTATTCTGCAGTTTATCTGGGAAAATCCGGCTGTGCGCGCGGGGCAGTTTTTTATGTTAAAGCCAATACGTACTTCTGTTTTTCTGCCAAGGCCGATCAGTATCTTTGAGTACGATAATGATCAAAAGACAGTTAAGTTTTTGATTTCCAGGCGGGGAAAGGGAACAATAGAACTCTCTCAATTAACAGTCGGAGAAAAAGTTCAGTTAATAGGTCCAATCGGAAACAGCTGGGCGGATTTTTTACCCGAAAATACCGAAGGCAAAGCAGCCCTTGTCGGAGGAAGCGCAGGTGTTGCTCCTTTGGCAGCGCTTGTATTTGAAAAACCAGATTATAATTTTCATTTTTATGCTGGATTTAGGCAGGGCTTTAGAGAAAAAGACGAAGAAGACTTAATTATCGGCTCAGGTATGAGAGCAAAAAAAGTTGTCATAACGGCAGAAGACGGCAGGAACGCGCTCATCGGCAGGATAACAGATTTTATTATAGAACCCGAAAGTTTTGATGTAGTTTTCGGCTGCGGTCCTATGCCTATGATGAACGCTCTCAAGAAAAAATGCGAATCAAAAAACATACCTTGTTTTCTTTCTTTAGAAAGCAGACTTGCATGCGGCGTCGGAGCATGTTTGGGCTGTACAATTAAAACCGAAAACGGAAACCGCAGATGCTGCAAAGACGGTCCTATTTTTCCTGCAAAAGAGGTAATATTTGATGAGTGATTTAACTGTAGATATTGCAGGCGTCAAATTAAGAAACCCTGTTATAGCCGCTTCCGGAACATTCGGCAACGGCAGTGAATATTCTAGTATTTTTGATGTTTCTGTTCTTGGAGGAATCTGCACTAAAGGGCTTACGATGACTCCTCGCGCCGGAAACAGCGGTATCAGGCTGTGGGAAACTCCATCCGGTTTATTAAACTCTATAGGGCTAGAAAACAAAGGTATTCCGTACTTTTTAGAAAACGATCTTCCTGCAATGCGAAAACTCGGACCTGCAATTATCGCGAATCTTTCCGGCGCAGAATCTGATGAATATGTAGACGGTGCCGCTCTTTTGGACAGCTCTCCTGTTGATATCATAGAACTAAATATTTCGTGCCCCAATGTAAAAGTCGGCGGTATGGCTTTTGGAATGGATCCGGGAACAGCCGCAGCGCTTGTTTCTGTAGTACGCCGCGTTTGCCGTAATAAACCAATGATGGTTAAACTTTCACCTAACGCGCCTAATATAGCGTCTGTAGCTTTAGCGTGCGTAAACGCGGGCGCTGACGCGATTTCGCTTATTAATACATTTAAGGCAATGGCAATAGATACTGTTAATAAAAAACCTGTTTTTGAAAACTTTACCGCAGGGCTGTCAGGTCCCGCAATAAAGCCAATCGCCCTTAGAATGGTTTGGGAACTTTTTTCTACGTTAAAAGATGACGGCAAATCTAATATTCCAATTATTGGACTCGGCGGAATTGCATGCGCAAATGACGCAATTGAGTTTTTAATGGCTGGCGCATGCGCTGTTCAAGTCGGTTCTTCTACTTTTGTTAATCCATATACAATGTCAGAAATTATCGATGGTATAAATCAGTATATGCAGACAAACAATATTTCCAGTGTCAGCGATATTTCTATAAGGAAAAACTATGGATAATATAATTAATTTATTAAAAGAATCAGATGCAATGCTGGAAGGACACTTTTTATTAAGTTCCGGCAGACACTCTGATAAATATTTTCAGTGCGCAAAACTTTTTATGTATCCAAAAAAAGCGCAGGCTGCTCTGGAACAGACAGCTTTAAAAATAAAAGAAGATATTAAATCCGGTAAAGTTAAAATTGATATTGTCGCAGGGCCTGCAATGGGCGGAATAATCGCAGCTTATGAACTTGCCAGACAGCTTGATTTACCCTGCATTTTTACAGAAAGAGACGAAAACGGAACAATGACATTAAGGCGCGGATTTCAGATAGAAAAAGGACAAAAAGTTTTAATCGCAGAAGATGTTATAACAACAGGAAAATCCTATAATGAATGCGCAAGAGCCCTAGAAGCAGCCGGAGCTGAAATAACAGCGCTTTCCTGTGTTGTTGACAGACGGGCGGAAGAACTTGATATTCCATGGCATTTTTACCCTGCTGTTAAAGTAAATGTAAGCAATTGGGATGCGTCTGACTGCGCGCTATGCAAAGAAGGAATACCGGTTGTAAAACCCGGCTCAAGAAAAATATAAAATAAATTTTCCAGAAGAGCCTCTCGCTGAGGCACAGAGGCACAGAGGCGCAGAGGGTTATTAGGTGAAGTCAAGTCAGCCATACAATATTATTTTTCAGAATGAACAGATTGTTGCAGTAAACAAAACATCAGGGATATCTGTGGGCGGTGACAGATGGGATGAATCAAAAGAAAGACTGGATAAAATTCTTGAATGCGATCTTGGTATACCTAAAGTATTTACTGTTCACAGGATAGATAAAGAAACATCAGGACTTGTTGTATTTGCAAAAAATAAAGATATTCATAGAAATTTATCTATAGCGTTTGAACAGCGTAATGTTTATAAATGTTATACTGCAATTGTTCATGGCCGCCCTTCGTGGAAAGAAACAACATGCGAACTTCCTCTTATTCCAAACGGAAATAAAAAACACATGACCATAATAGATAAATTTAGAGGTAAAGAATCTGTTACTTCTTTTAAAGTGATATTAAGCGCAGGTAATTTCAGCGTACTGGAAGTAAAACCGGTAACAGGAAGAATACATCAAATACGAGTTCATGCTACTGCCTTGGGACATCCTGTTGTATGCGATGATTTATATGGAAAATATTCTCCTATAAAACTTTCTTCATTTAAACGAGCATGGCGGGGAGATCCGCATGAAGAAAGACCATTGCTCGCAAGACTTGGTTTACATGCGCAGGAGTTAACATTACCGGAAAATCAAAATTTGACAGCTCCATTACCAAAAGATATGTCCAGTTTAATTAAACAATTAGAAAAAATTTAACTTCTTTTGATTTTCTCAGTGCCTTTGTGTGAGAAAAAACCAAATATTAGTTTTTCTTAAAATCAACAACAGGAATTTTAACCGCGGATTTGATAGCTGCTTTATTTTCTGATTTAATCGCGTCATAGACTTCCTGACGGTAAACTTTTACTTTTTTAGGAGCGTCAATGCCTAAACGAACCTGATCCCCGCGGATTTCTATAATAGAAATTGTAATATCATCGCCGATAACAACTTTTTCATCAATTTTTCTGGATAATATAAGCATTATGTTATCCTTTTCCGTTTAACTCGGCCATAATATCATGCCTTGTCTTCCATTTTGGATCAGAAAGAATCGCCTGCATTGCTGTCATGGTTTCTTTATTAATTATAACAGGTCCCTGAAGATTAGCTGTCATTGATTCTCCGTCAGCAGGGATCGTAACAATCGAAAAAATTATTACATCATCCGGCTTCTTTATTCCGATTTCTGACAGTTCTTCGTTAGTTATATTTGCTTCATAATCTTTACGGAACAAGAACGGATTAATTAATATAAAAGCAATTTCTTTTTCTTTTGTGGATTGAAGCCAATAAAAAGGTTCATGTTCCGCGTCAAAAAGCACGTATTCTGTGTATTCTTCGAACCCAAAGAGCCCCTGCGGAATAATTACTTTTTGTTTGTCGTCAACTTCAATTAAGCCAAATGCCCTAGTATCAACTTTCATTCTTACTCCTTGATGTCATTACCTTAAGAAATTTAAAAGCGAAGGCGGCAGCAGTTTTGCGGCAGTCGCCAATATAGACTGATGAGCGAATTCCGCCTGTTTAAGTTCTGTAGCCGCAGTTGCAACATCCAAACCAATTTCTCTGTTAAGCATTCTGGTTACATTCGGAATCTGCGAATTAATGCGAGTCCATGCAATCTCCGCTCTTGAGGCGCGTCCGCTGATATCCGCAAGCCTATACGTTACATTATTGATCGCTAAATCAATTCCTGCAATACCTTGACTGCCGATAAAATCATGATCTCCCCTTAATAATCCGTCTCTTAAACGAATAGCCATATCAAAAATTGTACCGCCGGAAACTCTTGCAGTTGTCGCCCAATTGGGAGCGTTATTAACCATGTTGCCATGAATTATTCCAAGATCTCTTAATATTGAAGCGCCTCCGACTTTGTCTTCTGCGCGTATAAGATGAGCTGTAGTTCCTTCTAGGACTAAACCTCTTGTATCAATATCGATATATGCTCTGACAGGCGCTCCAGAATCATTTATTTTTGCTACAATAGCGGGAAGCGTATCGCCTACAGCGACATTAATTTCTACTCCGTCAATAAAGAAAGCGCCCGGTTCCTGAACCCTGTAATCTGTTGCGTCAACAGAAGAAAAAATTTGCATTTTTTCTGCCCAGAATGCTTCGCCTCCGCCAAGGTCCATATCCAAAAACATGTTATCGCCGATTTCTATTCTTCGTGTCGCGCCTGATCCTCTGTACTCAACGCGGGTAATCATTGTTTCATCACCGCCGTCAACACGTCCTTCTACAACTCTAAAAGGTTCTGTATGAACTTTATCCCCTGCAAAGATCTGTTTTGTCTCAGGGCTAAAAGCATTAGAAATAGAAACAAGTTCGCTAATAAGCTGGTTTACTTCCAATGCCATAATTTTTAAATCATCAGGCGAGTTGGTTCCGTTGGCTCCGTTTAATGCAAGATCTCTTAATCTCTGCAGAATATCATTGGTAGAATACAGATGATCATGCACATTATTATAATGATGAATAGCTTTTTGCGTATTTGCTTCGAACCTGTTAAGGCGCGCAAGATATGAGTCATACCTTACAGCGTGAGCTGCAGCAAAAGGATCATCGCGTAAACTTGTCATCCTGGAATTTGTTCCAAGCTGATTCATTACATTTGCACGTTTTATTTCCTGCTGACGAAGATTATATTGCATATCATTTACAGGCATGTTGGATGAAACTCTGTTCATATCTTACTCCTTAAAAAATAACTTAAACTCCCATGCGGTTTATTAATGTATCCAGCATGGAATTAACTGTAGTAATGTAACGGGCTGCCGCTTCATATCCTTTCTGAAACCTGATCATGTTTGATAATTCTTCGTCTAGGCTGACGCCGGAAATTGATTCTCTTTTTTGCCTTAAATAGTTCATAGAGTTGTTTTCTGTTTTTAAAGCAATTTCTGCCTGCTGTCCCATAAGCGCGATATTACCGACTGTATTTGCAAAGTAATCATCAAATGTGGCGAATCTGCCTACCATTACAGAATTGTTTCTGATTAAAGCAATCGCTGCGGCTGCGTCTCCGTTGCCAGGATTTGCTGCTCTTCCGTTTTCGCCGAATCCTGCCGCTACAGAGGAAGGATCTTTTACTAAATCGGGATTAATTCTAATCCAGCCGGAAGGATTCGCTACAGGAGCTACTGCGTAATCTGTTGCGCCGCCTCTTAAACTTTCGACTGCATCCGCTCTGTCCCAGCTAAAAGCGCCTTCCGGACCCGACTGTAATAAAAGACCTGCATAACCGGCAAGGAAATGCCCTGAGTCTTCTACATGGCGGATAACAAAATCAGGATTTACCCTTATACCGTCAACAAGTTCTGTCGGAGTTCCTTTTAACTGCAGCTGACCGTCTCTGTTAAGGCGAGCGACAACTTCCGCTCCGGAATTATTTATTCTAGAAATTATATCATTAACAGTATCTGTAGAATAATACGGAACTTCTACGATTCTGTCAGAAGCGGATAATCTTATTACTCCTTCCAAGCCTGGCTGCGCGCGGGATTCCAGAGAGTTTTGTCCGTTGATTCTATAAACATATGTTGAATCAAAAAAACCGTTTCCGCTTCTGTCATAGTTGCCGTTTACGTTTGTAACAAAAGGATATTCCGAAAAGAAATTTAATCCTGTTCTTCCGTTTGCACCGTAAGCGTCACGGTGAATTTCATTGACAAGATCAACAAAATTCATAGTCATGTTGTCAAGGTTCTGAATCTCTTTTTCTATCGTTATGTCGCGTAATTCAAAAAGAGCTCCAAGTTCGCCTTTGTTAAAATTCATCAGCTGACCTGTATCTCTCCAGTAAACAAACGCAAAGTTTTCCGCATCTGTGTCTTTTCTTAAATCAAATTGACGCGGAATCTGTCCCTGTACAAGAATATGCCCGGAAGTATGAATCATAAATTCATCCGGATCCTGCTGTGTAACAGTTACATCAATAATTTTTGAAAGTTTATCGACGAGAAGATCTCTTCTGTCCATAAGATCGTTTGGATTATCACCCTGTCCTTTAATACGCTGAATGTCACCGTTAAGAGACGCAATTTGACGGGTTAGTTCATTAATATTAGAAACTGTCATTTCTATATCTTCGTTTACAATCAATTGCAAAGTAGAAAGACTGCGAAAGTGTTCGTTTATGCCGTCAATAAAAGTCTGACCAGTTTGAAGAACGCCAAGCCTGAATTCATTGTCTGCCGCATTCTGAGAAAGTTCCTGCCAAGCATCCCAAAAGCTGTCCATTTTATTTCTTGTAGAAACTAAACCCAAATTAGGTTCAAGGTAAAGCGCTTCTATATCTTTTAGATATTTTTCTCTTATTTCCCAATAGCCTTCTTCGTTGGCTTTCATTATTATTCTTCTGTCCAATAATTGATCGCGTATGCGTTCTATGCGTTCGACAATAACGCCCTGACCTATCTGTCCAGGAGTTTCAGCGCGGTTTAGCGCAGGCAGATAAATCGGTTCAAAAGCGGTAAACTCTGCTCTTTGCCTTGAATAACCAGGAGTGTTCATATTATTGATGTTATGACCAATCGTATTAAGCGCAGTTGAATGCGCCATTACGCCTCTTTTTCCGATTTCTAATCCCATAAATGTTGATGTCATATTAAAAACTCCTGTTAAGAACCATGCTGCTCATGTCATGCGAAAAATGCGTTCCGTCTTTTGTATACATTTTTCCGCCCCGCTCAATAAAAGCAAGATCAAAAAAATCCCTTAGTGTAGATTTAATTCCGTTAAGATATGTTAATAGAGCGTTATTCGCCATTTTTAACTTTATCGCTTCCAGTTTTAAACTGCGGTAAATCGAGGTTAGATCATTTCTCTGTGTTTCCGGAAGAAGCGAAACCAGCGCGTAAAAGCGTCCTTTAGAATCCAAATTATCAGAAAAACCCTGCTGATGAACAAGCGTTTTAAAAACAGTAAAGAGCTGTTCGCGTTCTACCTCTAGAGTCTCCAGTTTATTTTCGATTGCATTCATTGCGCTCAAGTTATCTTCGAATAGGGCCCATTCCCTGTCTGTAACAGCAAGACGAATCTTTTCCTGTACAAAAACAGCGTTTTGGATGAGTTCAAATTCCTTAAGCAAAATATCCCTGCATTTCTCATAAATCATGATTTCACCTCTCTTTAAATGTCGGCGAAAAAAGATGAGTGTATAAGTGTTTTAGGGCTATTTTTAAGGGTGTTTTCTCTCTATTGTCAGAATGTTTCTGCCGTCTTTTTGTTCATATTCGATAGAATCCATCAAGTTTTTGACCATATGTATGCCTAAACCGCCGATTTCACGCTCTAAAAGGTCTTTATCAAGGTCAGGCTCTTCCTGTTCCAGCGGATTATAGCTTTTTCCGGTGTCTTCGAACCTGATTATTACTTTTTTATTGGTAATTACAGTAAAAATCGAGACTTTTTTGTATGTTTCGTCATCATTATATGCATAACTGGCTATATTTATAAATATTTCTTCTGCCGCAATGTTAATTTCATTAATAAACTGCTGTGAATAATCATATTTTGATAAATCTGCGTTTAAAAACTCAAATATAATATCAATATTTTCTAAAACTGCATCAACAATTAATTCTTTTTCTTTATTATCGTTTACTGCAAGAACAAGCATTGTAATATCATCAGCCTGCTCTGCTCCTTCTTCGAATTTATTAACTTCTTCAAAAATCCTATTAATTATATTCTTAGAAAAAGTTGAACTGCAGTCGTTAAGGCTTTGTATAAGGCGTTCTTCGCCGTATAACTCATTATTTACATTTAACGCTTCTGTTATTCCGTCTGTATATAAAAATAAAACATCTCCTTTATCAAGCGTTATTTCTTCCTGAAAATATTCGGCTTCATTAATAAATCCCAGTACAATACAAGGATTTGTTTTGATAAACTCATAAGTGCCGCTTTTAATTCCGTCTTTTTTTCTAATAACCGGCGGGTTGTGCCCTGCATTAACAAATGTAAATTTTCCTGTCGGGATATTATAATAACCCATAAATGCTGTAACAAACATTCCTAGTTCGTTATTGTCGCATAGTTTTTGGTTTACATATTCAAAAACTTCTTTTGGTTCTCTTTTAAAACTGGAATTTTTTATTAGAATTTTTGTAATAACCATAAAAAGAGCCGCTGGCACTCCCTTACCGGAAACATCTGCGATTACAACAGCCAGATTATCATTGTCAATCATAAAGAAATCATAAAAATCTCCGCCCACATTTCTTGCCGGAATCATCGAAGCATAAAGGTCAAACTCATTCCTGTCAGGGAAGGCGGGAAAAGTCCTCGGAAGCATGCTGATTTGAATATCATGAGCTACGGATAATTCTGTGCTTATCCTCTTTTTTTCTTCGCGTTCTCTTACGTTTTCGTCAATTGAGTTTTTTAATTCGCTTGTCATATTATTAAATGTTTTTGCAAGCTGTCCAAGTTCGTCATTGGAATATATTATTATTTTTTCATCGAGGTTTCCAAGCGCAATGTTTGCTACATCAGAAGTAAATTTTTTGATAGGTTTGTTTATAAAAGCGGATATCAGCAGAAATGCCGCATAGAGCATAAAAATTGTCGAAAATAAAATAATAAACGAATAACGTCCGTTGCGTCTTTCGACTTCTTCAAAAATTTCGTTTTCCGGAATTAATATGCTCAAAAACCAATTATTATCCAGAGATTTATTAAAGCCTAAATAATCGATTCCGTTTAAATTAAAATGCGATGAATCAATTTTCCATGGTAGATTAAGTACAGAGTCACCGGCATTAACGCCTTTGTATGTACTGGAAATTACATAATCGTTTTCTGGAACGCATAATAAAATAAAACTGTTTACGGTTGGTTTTATATCGTTTAATTGACTGATAATTTCGCTTATTTCCCAGTCAACAGTAGAAATCGCAGTTAGTTCATCGTTTTCGTTAAATAAAGAAGCTCCTGCTGTTGTCATAAGAGTGTATGATCCGGAATCGTCTGTATACGGTTTTGTCCAAATAACACTGTATGATTTCTTCGCGCTTTCGGTTATTTCTCTGTACCATGGCATAGAGTGATAATCGTATTCATCGATAAAAAATGAATCATCCAGCCGCACCACTCCCTGTTCAGAATCAAAATAAGCATAAAAACCGGCTCTTAATTTATTATTCCTGTACATATAAGGTTCATACCAAAACCCGCCTCCAATGGCAGAAGGTATTCTTTTTAGGTATTCGACTGCGAGCATTTCGCTCAACTGATCTCTTTGGGTTTCGTTATAAACCTTGCTTGCAAATATATAAAATACAGCCGCTTGTTCGATTTCGGAAATAACTTTGTTTATTTTTTCTGCTTCGTATTCTACGGTTTTTCTTATGCCTTGCAGACGCAGGTCTTTTAAGTCTCTTGTTGTTGTTATAGAATAAATTATAAAAGCAGCGCAGACAAGAGAAAGAAAAGCAAGAACTATTGCAAGTATTTTTATTCTAAGAGAAATTATCATTAAAGAACTAACATTTCGCTAAGAGCAGCCATTCCAAGAACATTTTTAACTATTTCCGAAGGGCTTGCTATTCTAAATGAGCCTTTGTCCGCGGCAGCTTGTTTAAATGTTTTTAAAATTACTCTTATTCCAATGGAGCTTAAGAATTCTATTTGAGCCATGTTTAATACTATGTTTTTTTGTCCGTCTTTAAGAGCCTTATCAAGGCGAAATTGAAGTATTTCTGAGGTGTTAGCATCTATCCTGCCTTTTGCAGTGACTCTTAAAATGTTGTCTTCAAGTTTTTCTGTAATTTCAAGGCTGTCATTTTTCATCACAAACTCCTTGCAAAGCTCTATTCATGTTCAGAAATTAATTCCGCGTTCGGACAATTTCGCGTTCGGCAGGACTCGAACCTGCTACCACCAGATTCGAAGTCTGGTACTCTATCCAGGTGAGCTACGAACGCCGTACTATAGGTGGATGACGGGCTTCGTCTTACAATCGGCAACCTCGTGTTGCCTCATTTCAGACCGTCTTTTTTGCTAAACCAGCGTCGTGCCGGTTTACTCTTCGGAGCCTCCCAGCTCCTTCGAGCCGCAAAAAAGTTTCGAAGCCCGCAATTACTACAATTAATCATTTATTAGTAATTGCAAAACTATTGCCTGTCAAATACCCCTATAGGTGGATGACGGGCTTCGAACCCGCGACAACAAGAACCACAATCTTGCACTCTACCCCTGAGCTACATCCACCGTATTTTTAAAACATGGCGGAAAATTAGAGTAATGTCAACAGTCTGGACTAAGAGCCTCTGCGGACAAGTGCGTCGTATCCTATGCTTCTAAATCTCTGCCTTATTGCTTCGCTTTCACCCTGATTTAACGGACCTATCATAATTTTGTAAAGATTAGTGCCGTCATTAAGTACAACAGGACTGTAATGAGGGTCTATTCTTCGTACAGTGTTTTCTACAGATTCTAAAGGGACAGAAGCGAGCTGAACATAGTACTGTCCGCGCGCCAGCTGAGATATAAAATTCTGGTTAACAGCAGGAGGAACAGGCTGTACAGGAGCTGTTGGTGCCGGCACCTGTGCAGGAGGCTGCGCAGTTCTTTCCGGTGTTGCTACAGCAATATCAATCCCCGGAATAATATAGTTATAATCAATTATGTGCTCCGGAGGAGGCGGAGGTGCAGGCGGTGCCTCTGCTATTACCATTGGAGGCGGCGGAGCCTGTTCAACCGGAGGCGGGGGCGGAGCTTCAACAATCTGTTCAACAGGCGCTTCTTCTACAGGAGCCTCGACTATTTCCTCTACAACAACAGGCGGCGGAGGTTCAACTATTTGTACCGGTTCTTCTGTTGGTTCAATAAACGGATCGATAACTTTTACAATTTCTGAAGGAGGCGATTCTTGAATAAACGGAGATACATCTTTATTAATATCACCGCGTTCTCTTTCGGAAACATCATAAAAAAGGTTATTTAAAGGTTCTACTTCTTTAACAGGTTCTGATGGAGGAGTTTCGGCAATAAAAGGAGATACATCTTTTAGAACTTCTTCTCTGTTTCGTTCTGTGATCCAAACATCAGGCCTTTCCTGCTCATAAACCCAAACTGTCGGAGGAACAGTCGTTATAAGAACATCCGGATTTGAAGGATTTACAGTTTCATTGGGCGGGACAAAAACTTGTTCTGTTCTGTCAGGCACATCTACAACATTCATTCTGGGGTTTCCCCATTCCGGTTCTAATGTATAACTTGGACCTGTAATAACAGGGCTGTTTTGCGCAGGCGGTTGAGCAGTTACAGGCGGATTAGCGGGAATAACATTTGTTTGCGCAGGCGCTCTGTAGGGATCACTGCCATAAACTTCTGCCATCAGCGCGTCTTCGCTTAATAAACGGTTAGAATCAACAGGAGGATTGCCTGACGAAAAAGTTTCGGCAAAACGAAGATACGCGATAGGATCTGTCGGCTGGAGCATTCTTACCCTGCTTACAGAACCTGCTCTCATGCCGATAACTTCTGCGGTTTGACGCGAAACAATCGCTAAAAGCCCGGGGCTGTTTAATGTATTGGCTACAATTGCTTTTATGCTTCTTTCTGTTTCTATATTGTAAATTTCTACGACTGTGTTACGCGGAAACGAATTTGTAGCGACAAAGAAACCCGTCTCCGGAAGCTCACCGGCAGGAGCTACAGCGGCGGCGCCCTCCCAAGGCGCGGCGACATCTAACGATGATGAGCTTGTAAAAATTAATAAAAGTATTGCAATAAAAATGACGATTTTTGTTTTCATCTTGACCCCTCAATATATGGAACAAGTCCCCTTACTATGGATTTTGCGTCTTCTAATTCTTCTCTCATGTTCCTGAATGTTTTTCCTTCGATTTTTTTCTCATAGATTAAACCTCTTGGAATTACCTTAAAGATATAAAATGATATTTCGCCGGGAGCGGGTAAATTGCCGGTATAGTCAAGAATCGCTATCAGAACATAGTCGATTCCTCCGTCACTTACGTCTACAGCGTCAAAGGCAACAGCGCCCAATATGTCGCCGTTAGGTTTATTTTGTAACCGTAAAATCGGCGCGTTAGTTACGATATATCCTGCTTCAAAAAAAACATCTAAAAAGGCGTCTTCCCAAATCTGGGCATGTTGAACATTTTCCCTTTCACTCAAACCTGCTTCTACAACATAGAAAGAAATCAATGACGCTCCAGCCGTTATGTTTATAAAAAGACCAAAAATAATCAAAAATATAATGCCTTTTTTCATTTTTCCTCCGGATAAAAAAGTTCCCTATTCCTTTATCGGCACCCTTTTCCAAACACAAAATAGGATTTATACTGAAACAAAATGAATTACTATGCGATACAGGTAAAAACCAGATCAGAAGAAAAATATATCAAACTTTTACGAGCACAGCACCCGGAAATCAATTTCCCTATTCATTTTCCGCGCAGACAGCTCGAAATTAGAAGAGCCGGAAAGCTGAAACCTTCAACTCCGGCGGTTTTTCCCGGTTATATCTTTATAGAAGCCGAAAATGACGAAGAAATTCTAACTTTTCAATGGGATTTTAGGCAAACTGACGGTTTTTTTAGATTTTTAAAGTCAAATCAGAACATTACTCCCCTCGCTGACAGGGATTTGGAGATTGTTTTACACTTTATTAATAAAGCAGGACCGATTGCAGGCAGATCCAGAGTATATTTTAATGAAAATTCTCGAATTGTTGTTGTCGACGGTCCCCTTTCGGGTCTGGAAGGAAAGATTATAAAAATCGACAAAAGAAAAGGAAGGGCAAAAATAACACTTGATCTTTATGATGATTCATTCACAATAGATCTTGCTTTCGAAGTAATTGGTTCTATGGAACAGAGGATTTAACAGGATGGGGAAACGTTTATATATAATCGGCGCAGGATTCGCAGGCAGAACTCTCGCCAACGAAATAGTCAAAAAATCTGTTTTTGGCGAAGTCGTGGCGTTTTTAGACGATGACCCCGAAAAAATAGGTAAAAAGATCGAAGGAATACCTGTTCTTGGACCAATTAAGGATGTAACAGGGTTTATCCGCAGCAGCAGGGCTGACGAAGCTATAATCGCAATACCTTCTGCAAGCAAAGAATATTTAAAAGAACTATATACAGTTTTAAAAGGCGCTAATTTTAACAAAATAAGAATCCTTCCCGGTATTTCCCAAATTATCGAAGGCGACGCTCATTTAATTCAAACCCGCTCCATTGATTTACAAGACCTTCTTGGCAGAAACCCAATCACTATAAAGTTAAAACAGAGCCTCGCCTATGTCCGCGGTAAAAGAGTCCTTGTAACAGGAGCAGGCGGCTCTATTGGCAGCGAATTATGCCGTCAGCTTCTCTCCGGCGGCGTTTCCCGTCTTTACCTTCTTGGGCACGGCGAAAATTCAATCTATCAAATTGACAGGGAACTCCGCCTGCTCCAAGACGAAGGCGTGGGCGAAAAAGCGGCAATTGTTCCTGTAATCGGCGACTTAAAAGATCCCTCTTATGTAGATTATATTTTGGGGCAGTTAAAAGCCGACGCTATTTTTCACACAGCGGCATATAAACATGTTCCAATGATGGAAGAAAACCCCGTAGCGGCAATCGAAAACAATGTTCTGGGCACAGAAAACCTAATAAACGCCGCAATAAAGTATAATACCAAGCGTTTTGTTCATATTTCGACAGACAAAGCGGTAGATCCGGTCTCTGTTTACGGAGTTTCTAAGTGTATCTGCGAACAAATGGTTCTTTGGGCAAGCGGAAAAACTTCTGCAAAAGAGAACACTAATTTTGTTGTTGTTCGCTTTGGCAATGTTCTGGGTTCGCGCGGTTCTATCGTACCGCTCTTTCAACAGCAGATCGAAAAAGGCGGTCCTATTACCGTAACTCACCCAGATGTACGCCGTTATTTTATGACAATAAGCGAAGCTTGCTCCCTTGTTTTAATGACAGGAGGCGTAGGCGAGAACGGCGGCCTTTATCTTTTGGATATGGGAGAACCTGTAAGAATCCGCGATCTTGCCGAACAAATGATTCGTTTTCATGGTTATGAGCCCGAAACTGAGATAAAAATCGAATATATTGGGCTTAGACCCGGGGAAAGACTCGACGAATCCCTGCTTTCTTCTGCCGATGAGATACCTTCGCTTACAGATTACAGCAGAATTCTTAGGATAAACCGAAAAACCCCGCAGACAATCGACATTCAGACTCTGCTCAATGAACTTAGGCCTGTCTGCTGTTATTCAGAATCCCAAAAAGAATCCTACCGTAATACGAATGTATTGCGCCGTATACTAAAGAAACACTATAATATCCCATAAATGGAAACGCTGCCTTTCCTTGAAGACATTTATCCGCAAAATCTATTATACGCTGTAACAATAAGGTCTAATACCGCCAAAGGATTGCTAAAATCGATTACTGCGTCTTCTATACCCGAAGGATATACCCTGATAACAGCAAAAGACATTCCCGGTACAAATAAGCTGGAAGACACAGGTATGCCAATACTCGCGGAAACTCAGCTTTCATATATTGGAGAGCCCATTGCATTATTGGTAGGCGCGGATAAGACACTGCTTAAAGAATTAGCTTCTAAATGTGTTATTACCGCAGAAGAAGAAAAACCTGTTTTTGTCTGTAATGACGGAAATATCGAAGTAAAAAGAGAAATAGTCTTTGGCGATACAACTGCCGCATTTGAAAAATCCGAAAGAATTGTAAAGCATAGCTATACTACAGGTATACAAGATCACTGGTATGCCGAACCTGCCGGAGCAGTTTGCTGGTTTTCTGAGCAATCTAAAACAGCCAAATTAACCGTAAGAACGGCGACGCAGTGGCCTCATCACGTTAAAAGAGCAATCGTAAATTCCCTTAAAATCGAAACATCTGCAGTGTCAATTGAACCTACCGCTCTTAACTTGCATATGGACGGTAAACTATGGTACCCCTCTTTGATAGCGGTTCATGCAGCGTTAGGCGCGCTAAAAACTAAAAAACCGGTACGCCTTATCCTAACTAGGGAAGAAGACTTTCTTTATACACCTAAAAGGTGCAGTACTTCGATAAATATTACATCATCAGTTGATGAAAAAGGCGGAATTAACGCTGCAGAAGTAGATATTTCTGTTAACCTCGGCGCTTTTGGGGTTAACAAAAACGAAATATTAGACCAAATATGCTATGGAGCGCTTAATTTTTATCAATTTAAGAACATAAAGCTTTCTGCCCGCGCGAACTGTACAAATATTCCCCCACAGGGACCCTTCTCCGGCTTTGGACTTGCAAACGGACTTTTTGCAATGGAAAGACACCTGTCTATTGCCTCTAATGATGTAAAACAAGATCCCGCGCGGCTTAGGTTAAGTAACTTAAAAGGTTCCGGCAGTGAAAAAGAACTTATCGAGACAGCGGCAAAATTAAGCGATTATTACCGCAAATGGGCATCCCTCGAATTATTACAGCAAAGCAGAATAGAAGGAATGCCTTTAAAAGGAGATAAACCAAGAGGGATAGGAATCGCGCTTGGCTGTCAGAGCAGTGACCTTATGTATTACCATGCTGATAAAGGGACTTATACAGTAGAGGTTACTCTGACAAAAGACAGTATTCTAGAAATTAAAGCGAACATCGCAACATCAGAAGACTACAATAAAATCTGGGAAAAAGTCGCGTTAGAAACAATGTCAATAAAGCCCGAAATGGTGCATATAGTTCCAACACAGGCGCTGGACTGCGGACCCTCCTGCTCTTCGCGTAATATTACAGCGATAACAAAACTTGTAAAAAAATGCTGTCTGGCAATCCGTAAACAGCGCTTTCACGATCCTTTGCCAATTACTGTGCGCCGTTCTGTAAAACCGCAAAACGGCTCTTTAATGGATGGGCAGTTTGCTCCCCAGCCGGGAACCGCCATGAACATAAGCGGTTTTTTAAAACCCGGTATAGCCGCGGCAGTTGTAGAAGTTTCGATTGACCTTGTTGAATGTATTCCTGTAATCCGCGGTATCTGGCTTGCGGTTGACGGAGGAAAAATAATTTCCAAGAACAGGGCAAAAAGAAGCCTAATGCGCGGAATAACACAGGCGCTCGGCTGGGCATTTACAGAAAATATCGAATATATAAACGGCGCGATCCCAAGAACACAGTACGAAAACTTTACGATTTATTCGTCAGCAGAAAATCCGCCTGTTCACATTGAATTTATTAACAGTACAGACGAACCAAAAGGCATAGGCGATCTTCCCTGCGCTTGTATACCTGCCGCATTTTTACAGGCTGTTTCTCAGGCAGCCGGACATAGTTTTAAGTCTATTCCATTAAAGAGAAACGATATCTGGGAATTATTACGGGTAAACAAATGACAATAAATTTTATATTAAACGGCGAAGACGTTGTGTTTAACGGCGAAGCCAGCGTAAGACTTATTGAGATTCTCAGAGAAAACTTTGGCTTGTTCGGAGCAAAACCGGGATGTCTTTCCGGTCAATGCGGCGCGTGTTCTGTCATTTATAACGGACTGGTAAGCCCTGCATGCCTTATCCCGGCTTTTAGAATTCAACGCAGCGAAATTATTACGATCGAAGGTTTCTCGCAGACCAACGAATACCATGAGATTATGACTGTATTTGCAGAGGTTCATCTAGGAAACTGCGGTTACTGCGAAGCAGGAAAGATACTCTGTACAGAAGCGCTCTTGGACAAATACCCTCAGCCCACAAAAGAAGAAATTCTTATAGGTTTTTCCGGGATGAAATGCAGGTGCACAAATACCGAAAGGCTCATTAAAGCTGTAAATAAAATCGCGGCAATCCGCCAAAGGAGGTTATATGGACGCTCCTCTTAATCAAGTGCTTTTTCCTGCGACCTTTGCGGATTATTTTGCTGCGTGGAACAGGTTTCCGGATGCTGTGCCGTTTGCCGGCGGAACAAGCCTTACGGCAAAAAGAGAAGAAGCGCTTGAATCGGCGCCGATTTTTCTCTGCCTTGATAAGATCGAAGAGCTTCACCGTGTTACAAGAACCGAGCATTACCTTGAAATCGGAGCTATGGTAAAACTCAATAAACTTACAGCCCTTGGAAAAATTGTGCCGGAAGTCCTTTGTTCCTGCCTTAAAAATATTGCGGGCTTTCAGCTTAGAAACATCGCTTCTATCGGCGGAAACATCTGTTGTATATCATTGCTTCACGATTTACCGGCTCCGCTTATTGCGCTTGACGCTCAGTACGAATTACGCACATCTCAAACCGCCCGCTGGATATCCGCCGGCAGGTTTCATATGGATGTTCCTTCGGTTTTAGGGAAACAAGAGCTTTTAACCCGTATAAGGCTCCCTTTACACAAGTGGGATTATTCAGTTTACAGGAAATTCTACTGCGAAAACTTCCAAATCAGCGAATCCCTTGTCTTTCTTGCCAAGACACAAAAGAGTATTTTGTCAGAAATAAGAGTAATTTATAAAGGAAGCTCCATTTTACGAAATAAAAACGCAGAAGACATCTTAAATGGCAAATATTTGCCTCTAAATCATAAAACTGCAGGAGAGTTTATCCTAAATTGGAGTGAATTCCTTGCTCATAAGCAAAATATCAGTGAATTTTCTAGAAATTCGATAATAAACAGCATAGAAGAAAACGTTTTTAACCTCTCAGAATAAATCCACTTGTAAACCTTTAAAATTCGGGCTATAATTGTAGGTAATGATACAAATCGTTGAATTCATTGAGCGTGTTTCGGCCGCCGGTGGGCTCAGCGTCCGCCGGATTAATACCGGCAGGTAGAATACCTCAATTTTTTTTCCGGTTTACTGCCGGAACGGACTTTTTTTGATTTTTTCTTTCGGCGAATATAAATCTTACATTCAAATAACCCAAAACTTTCCTGATATAAACGAAATTACAGGAAATTCTGTTAACGCGCTTGTTATCATAGACGAAAACACAGCAGAAATATCAAAAAAAATCTTAAACGGCAAAAAATTACCCATCTGTTTATTAAAAAGCGGAGAAGAAAATAAAAATTGGGACGCCGTTAATACAATTTTAAAGACAGCAAAGGATTCCGGTCTTGGCAGAGATTGTTTTTTTATCGCAGTAGGCGGCGGAGTAATCGGAGACCTTGCGGGATTCGCAGCTTCGATATATATGCGCGGCTGCCGTTTTATATTAATTTCTACTACCCTGCTAGGCATGGTAGACGCTTCTGTCGGCGGAAAGACAGGCTTTGATTTATTTGGGATTAAAAACCTCGCCGGAACTTTTTATCCGGCAGAAAAAATATTTATTCCGTTAAAAGCGCTTTCTACTCTCCCTCAAAAAGAATGGAAAAGCGGTTTTGCAGAATTAATAAAAACAGCGATTCTTTGCGGTGATAAAAATGATAGTTTTATCGAACAATTGCTAAAACTTGAATATGGTCAGGAAAAAGGCAATTTTATAAAGCTGCAGGAACAACCTCAATTTTTTGAATGTATAAAAAAAGCTGTTAAGTACAAAGGCAGAATTGTAACAAAAGATCCGCGCGAGAGCGGAATCCGAATGCTTTTAAACCTTGGGCATACATTTGGGCATGCTTTAGAAAGCAGCGCGGGTTTAGGGAATATTACTCACGGCGAAGCTGTCGCGTGGGGAATAGCAAATGCCGTTAAACTTGGGAAAGCGCTTGGAATAACGCCCGAAAAAAGAGCGCAAAAAATAACTCAATTAATTTATAAATTTGGCTATGATGTTTCCTGCCCGCACCCTTTAATAAAAGATAATAATATCGAGTTGTTTTTAGACGCCCTAAAAAGCGACAAGAAAAAAAAGCAGGGGCAGCTTACTTTTATTGTACCGGATAAAAAAAACGCCCGCATTATTCGGTTAGACAGCGGGCAGGAAAAAACTATTTTACTCCCAATATTAAACGGCCAGACTAAATGAGGCAAAAAAAATGAAATTGCGGCTTTTATTTTTACTTTTGATTATTATTATCTGTGTTTCGGCATTTGCACAGAATAACGCTAATAATACATCTGACAGCACAATTTATTATATAAATTCTTTTGTTTATAATGTAGACGGTATTACGCGTGCATTTGCTTTAAATTACAGAACTAAATTTGTCTACGGAGAAGAAATAACAGGGCTTTCCAATCTGGAAAGATTTATTCAGGAAAAGACACGTCTTCTTTCTAACGAAAGAGTTTTAGAAAGCGCAAGGATAGAACATACAATCGGTCCGGCGGGAGAAGACGGAAAACGTCCTGTAGACCTTGTAATCTATGTAAAAGATACGTGGAACATGATAATACTGCCCTATCCGCAGTACAGTTCTAATTCTGGATTTAAATTAACATTAAAGGCTCGTGATTATAATTTTCTTGGAACAATGAGCCCGTTAAGAATTGATGTCGGGTATCATTACGATGAAAACAACCGTACTTCTTTTACATTAATGCTTGATTCTGATATTCCGTTCACTTTATGGGGATTAAATTGGAATCTGGATTTTGATCATGATTTTGCGTACAGAATGGACAGAGAACAGGAGTTTTATTATAAAAATACAACAGGTTTATCTGTAGAATTTCCAATTAATGGTTCGACCCTTACTGTTGGTTTTGCAGAATCATTTATTGTAAACGAAGAAAACTCTGATATAGATAAACTTTTGTACGGTGAGTTCCAAGATGGTTTATATATGTCAAGCCGTGTATTTGCGTCATGGTCAATACCTTTGGGACTTACTTATTATGAACTCGGAGAGCTTACATATACACCTGGAGCATCTTTGGTTTTTAATCATGAATTTCCTCAATGGCCGCTTTCACCGTCAAGAAAAGGACCATATTTAAATTTATCGCACAGTATTGATTTTGGTGTTGTTGATTGGATCGATGATTTCCGCAAAGGCGCTTCTGCAAGTTTATATAATTCATTTAATTATAATTTTTATAATGCCGCTAACAGTTTACAGCCATGGGGAGCGCATCTTAGTATTACAGGAACCGGACATAAAATATTTAATGAATATTTAGGATTATCCGCGCGTATATCATATCGTCACTGGTTTTTTGATGATTATCATAGCAGTGCAGGTGATAATCTTAGAGGTATTTTAGACAATACAATTAACGCAAATTATATGCTCTCTTTAAATTTGGATTTACGTTTTAGATTACCTGTAAGACCATCAGAATGGTTCCCGGAAATCAGTTTTATGAATATATTTGATTTTGATCTTCATTTAGTTCCGATTATTGATATGGCTTTATACAGCGATCCTATAGAAAAAAAAGTATTTGGATTAGAAAATCTTCTTCTTACAGCAGGATTTGAATTTATTGTTTTTCCTAAAAGATGGCGCAGTCTTTTATTGCGTGTTTCATACGGCAGAAACTTTTCTATCGGCCCAAAAGGAAATAGTTCGGAAATTTACATTGGTACAGAACTTCATTATTAGGTTATTATTCTGGCAAAAATAGCTGTTATTGGCACAGGTTATGTCGGCTCGGTCTCAGGCGCGTGCCTTGCAGATTTTGGAAATACAGTTGTCTGTGTTGATACAAACAGCTCAAAAATTGAATCCTTAAAAAAAGGAATAATACCAATTTATGAGCCGGGACTCGAAGATGTTGTACAGCGTAATTTAAAAAGCGGACGGCTTTCTTTTACAACTGATCTTGGGTTTGCTGTTTCTCAAAGCAATGTAATATTTATTGCTGTGGGCACTCCGCCTGCAGATGACGGAAGCGCAGATCTTATTTATGTCGAAGAAGCAGCGCGCCAAATAGCACGCCTTATTAATCAATATTCTGTCATAGTAAATAAAAGCACTGTTCCTGTCGGCACTGGCAGCAAAGTTACAAAATGGGTTAAAGAAGAATTAGATAAACGCAATGCAAAAATTGAGTTTGACGTAGTTTCTAATCCTGAATTTTTAAGGGAAGGTTCTGCTGTTCATGATTTTACACACCCAGATCGCGTAGTTATTGGGACAACAAGCGAAAGAGCGCGTGATATAATGAAAGATGTATACCGCTCTCTCTTTTTAAACGAAACTCCTTTTATCGAGACAAACATCGAATCTGCCGAATTAATAAAATATGCGTCAAATGCGTTTCTTGCCGTTAAAATAACATTTATAAATGAAATAGCTAATCTATGTGAAAGCACAGGAGCTGATATAAAAGCTGTAGCAAAAGCTATGGGCAAAGACGGAAGAATCGGCGCCAAGTTTTTACATCCTGGACCAGGTTACGGCGGTTCTTGTTTTCCAAAAGACACAAGAGCGCTTTCTAAAATAGCAAAAGAATATAATGAAATATCGAGTATTCTTGATACTACAATCACTGTAAACGAAAACCAAAAAAAACGCGCGGCGCAAAAAATTGAAAAAGCGTTTACATCATTAAAAAATAAAACAATAGCGGTGCTTGGTCTCGCTTTTAAACCAAACACAGACGATTGCAGGGAATCTCCCGCAATTTTTATCTGCGAATATCTCGCAGGCAAGGGAGCAAAATTACGAGTTTTTGATCCTGCCGCTCACAAAGAAGCAATGTGGCGTCTTGAGCCTGTAAAAGACTCTGTTTATTTTGCTGATGATGAATATGATGCTGCTAAGGGAACTGACGCTCTAGTAATAGCAACAGAATGGAATCAGTTTAGAAATTTAGATTTAAATAAAATAAAAGAACTTCTTATATCACCGTATTTTTTTGACTTGCGTAATATCTATAAACCCAATGTTTTAAAAGACATGGGTTTTAATTATTTTGGTACAGGAATAAAATAATTTAATGAGAATCCTTTTAACAGGAGCAGCTGGGTTTATCGGTTATCATGCCGTTTTAAAACTTGCCTCTCTTGGATATATAATTACCGGAATCGACAATATAAACGAATATTATGATGTAAATTTAAAGTATGCGCGTCTTTTAAACTGCGGTATTAAAAAAAATAAAATATCATATAATAAAAAAACCAATAGTACTACACTGCCCGGTTATTCATTTATTAAACTCGATTTAACCGACAAAAAAAATATTAGTAAATTATTCTTAAAAGAAAAGTTTGATATAGTAATTAATCTTGCCGCGCAAGCGGGTGTACGTTATAGTATAGAAAACCCTCATACTTATATCGAAAGCAACATTAACGGATTTATTAATATACTAGAAAGCTGCAGACAAAACAATATAAAAAAATTAATTTTTGCGTCTAGTTCTTCAGTATACGGCGAACAAGAAAAAGCGCCTTTTTCTGTGTTAGATAATACTGATAAACCAATCAGCCTATATGCGGCGACAAAAAAATCTAACGAAGTAATGGCTTATACATATTCACACCTTTTTGGCATTAGCTGCACAGGTCTTAGATTTTTTACTGTTTATGGTTCCTATGGACGGCCTGATATGGCATATTATAAATTTGCAAATGCAATTTTAAATAATAAGCCTATACAAGTTTATAACAACGGAGATATGCTGCGCGATTTTACATACATCGACGATATTATCGAAGGCTTAATTGCAGCTGTTAACAACAGCGGAAAACATCAATACGCTCTTTACAATCTCGGCAATAACAAACCAGAAAAACTAACAGATTTTATCGAAACATTAGAGAAAAACCTCGAATGTAAAGCGCAAAAAGTTTATCTTGGAATGCAGCCCGGTGATGTTCCTGTAACAGCGGCAGATATAGAATTAACAAAAAAAGAACTTAACTGGCAGCCAAAAACATCGATGGACCAAGGTTTAAAAGAGTTCTGCAGTTGGTTTAAGAGCTATAGCAAATGAGTGAGTCAATACAATTATTTGTTCCCGGCAGGTTATGTTTATTCGGTGAACACAGTGATTGGGCGGGACTGCACCGAGTTTTTAACGCGTCGATAGCTCCCGGGGCTGCAATTGTTACAGGTATAGAACAAGGAATATACGCAAATGCAGTCAAATCAGAAAAATTTGTTATGCGAAACACATCAGAAGAACTAAAAGAAATCTGGAAAGATTTTGAAGCTGATATGAATACAGAAAGTTTAAGAAACATTGCCGCAAAAAATGAATATTTTTCTTATGTTGCAGGCGTAGCGTCATATTTAAATGAACATCATAATGTCGGCGGTATAGAAATTACTATTACAAAAATGACCCTTCCTGTAAAGAGCGGACTTTCTTCCAGCGCAGCTATTTGTGTATTAGTCGCTCGCGCATTTAATTTATTATACGAATTAAACCTAAATACCACAGGAGAAATGGCAGCTGCATACAGAGGAGAACGAAAAACAAGTTCAAGGTGCGGCAGGTTGGATCAAGCCTGCGCTTTTGGAACATCTCCTGTTTTAATGACATTTGACGGTGAAGATATAAACGTTAAACGTCTTGTAGTAAAAGAGCCGTTGCATTGGGTTATAGCAAATTTAAAAGCGCAAAAAGATACAATAAAAATATTATCAGATTTAAATAAATGCTATCCATTTGCAGAAACAGAAACAGAAAAAAATCTTCATGACGCATTAGGTGCAGATAATCAAAAAATAATTGATAAAGCGGTTTGTTTTATAAAAGAAGGTGATGCAAAAGCTCTTGGCGCGCTTATGACAGAAGCTCAGAATCTTTTTGATACAAAAGTCGCTCCAATTTCTATTGAACAATTAAAAGCTCCAAAACTACACCAATTCTTAAACGATGATAAGGTAAAAGCTTTAACCTATGGAGGAAAAGGTGTTGGCTCGCAAGGTGACGGAACTGTCCAGTTTCTCGCAAAAGATTCTCAAACACAAAAAGACCTAGTAAATTATTTAAGTAAAGAATTAGAAGCATATTCATTTACAATACCAAAGAGACATCAAGTTCGCAAAGCAGTAATTCCTGTTGCGGGATTTGGAACACGACTCTACCCTGCTACAAGAATGATGCGAAAAGAATTTATCCCATTAATCGATAAAGACAATTTATTAAAACCGGTAATATTAATTTTACTGGAAGAACTTTATAATTCTGGTATAGAAGAAATCTGCCTTATTACAGGAAGCGAAGAAGAAGTAGAATTATATAAAAAAGTATTATTACAGCCGTTATCTCATGAACACTACGCCAAGCTGGACAAAGAAGCAAAAAAATATGAAGAAAAAATAAATAAGATAAGTAAAAGACTCAAGTTTTGTATACAAAAAGAAAAACTAGGATTTGGACATGCAGTATACCAAAGTAATGATTTTAGTAATGATGAACCTGTTTTGCTTTTATTAGGAGATACAGTATATTACTCAAATACAGAAAAAAGCTGTGCTGTTCAGCTTATAGAAGCATATGAAAGAGTTAATAAACCAATTGTATCGATATGCGAGGTATCAATATCAGAAACTGCAAACTTTGGAATAATCAGCGGTAATTGGACAGATGACCCTAACTTATTAAAAGTAACGCATTTTTTAGAAAAACCTGCTCCAGAATATGTAAAGAAAAACCTGCCAAATTATTATTCTGTCTTTGGGCAATATATAATAACTCCACAAATATATAAAGAACTTTATAAAAATATTAAAAACGAAAATACATCAAATGGCGAATATCAATTAACAGATGTTCTTGCAAGTATGATAGATACAGGACTTTATGCCTATAAAACTGATGGGAAAATGTTTGATATAGGCAATGTAGAAGCATATAAAAAAGCTGTTAACGGGAATTTTAATTAATGAAAATATCGGCTTTATTAACAATACCAAAAAAATTAAGCAAACTTCTCACAAAAAAACAAAAAATATTTTTAGTGATTTTATTTTTTTTAACGATATCATTATCATTTATTGAAACTCTAGGCATATCTGCAATTATGCCTTTTATAACAGTCGCTTCTAACCCGGATGTATTAAATGACGGGTATTATAAAACGGCTTATGATTTATTTGGATTCACAGAAAAAAATTCCTTTGTAATCATTTTTGGCGTTGTAATTATTATTTTCTATGCGTTTAGATCACTTTTTAATATATTTTACACTTATTCAATAAATAAATATTCATTTGTAGTTCATAAAAATCTTTCTTTAAATTTATTCAAAGTATTTTTTAATATTCCATACAGAAATTTTGTACAAAAAAACTCTGGGGAAATAATACATATAATTGGCAACGAAACAAACAGAGTTACAGGATTATTAGTTAATCTTTTACAGATATTTTCTGAATTATTTACAGTCTTAATGCTTTATAGTATATTAATTATTGTTAATTGGCAGATGTCATTAATTTTAACTGCAATTTTATTATTGGTAGTTTATCTTGTAATAAACATTCTGTTAAGAATCTCTACAAGACAAGGTCAAAAAGTAACAGAATCAAATTTAAAAATATCAAGAATAGTGCATGAAGCATTTTATAATTTTAAATTTGTAAAATTAAAAGGTACAGAAAGCGATTATTTTGAAAGATATAATAAAAATGTTAAAATTTCTGCCAGAGCTAGGTTGATTTCTAATACACTTGGAGGACTCCCCAGAAATTTTTTAGAAAGTTTTGGGTTTTCTTTATTAATTGCAGTTGTAATTTTTATTTCATGGCGGACAGGTTCTCCGGAATCGATTATTCCTATCATAAGTATGTATGCTCTCGCACTATACAGGATACTTCCTGCTATAACTCGGACTTTATCTTATCTTAATGAGGTTGCTTATAATTATTACGCGCTTGATACAGTTTACGATGCTGTAAATCAAGAAACAGAGAATGAGAAAGATGAACAATTAAGCTTTAAAGAATCTATTAAAATTGATTCTTTATATTTTAAATATAATACAGGCAATGATGTATTAAAAAATACATGTTTAGAAATAAAAAAAGGCGACAGTATAGCAATAACAGGAGAATCAGGATCAGGAAAATCAACATTAGCGGATATATTAATAGGGATACATAAACCGCTTTCTGGTAATTTATATATTGACGATGTCAAAATAACAAATGACAATATACGTTCTTGGAGAAAAAAAATAGGTTATATTCCTCAGAATATTTATTTATTTGACGGCACCGTAGCTGAGAATGTTGTATTCTCTGATAAGTATGACAAAGAACAATTAATTAAATCATTAAAAATGGCAAGAATCTGGGATTTTTTAGAGAAAAATAACGGCATTGATACAATGGTCGGTGAAGGCGGCATACAGCTATCTGGCGGACAAAAACAACGAGTAGGTATTGCCCGAGCTCTCTATTCTAATCCAGATGTGCTCGTATTAGACGAAGCTACAAGTTCATTGGATAACGATACAGAAAGTAAAATAATGAATGAGATATACGAACTAAGCGAAGGTAAAACATTAATAATAATAGCTCACCGTTTAAGTACTGTAGAACAATGCAAGAGACGAGTAGAAGTAATAAACGGCGGTATTAAAGAATGAAAGCAGCATTTTATACTATAAAACAAAATAGTTAATAGAAAATGCAGTTAATTAATAATAAGGAGAGATTATTTTGGATTTTGAAATATTTAAAAGTAATGTTTGCCATTCTGTAAAGTATGATGGAGATCATTCTTTTTTGGAAGAAATATATAAATCAGAAAAAATACAAGATTATTTTCAAAAAAAACAATTTCTTGAATGTTTTTATCTTTTAGGAATGGTTGATTATTTATGTAAAGAAAACAATATTCCCTTAAATTTTAAATATAATTCTATAAGACAATACAAGTTAGGAAGTTTGGTGTTTCCTAGAGGAGTTATTACAGAATGTGTTGTTTTTGGAAATGAATTTCCTAAGAAAGATTATTTAAAAAAAGCAATTCCCGAATTTTTACGCTTTAATATAGTTGAAGCAGAGGTAAGAAATGTTTGTTGAAGATGTTTTTACTAAGAATAATATAGATGAATTTTTAGATAAACTTACTAAAGAGTATATTAAGATTTCTAAAAAACCAGAGATTTTAATATTAGTGGGAGGAGCATCTATATTACTAAATTACAATTTCAGAGAATCGACTGGGGATATAGATGTTATGCCATTAGTATCTTCTTGTTTAATAGAAGCAGTAAAAAATGTATCAAATAAATATAATCTTCATCGACAATGGTTAAATGATGATTTTAAAAACACTAAATCTTTTTCAAAAAAGTTAAATGACGTGTCTGAATTATATAAAAATATTGATAATATTTTAGAAATAAGGACAGTTAGGGCAGAATATCTTATCGCAATGAAATTAATGGCTGGCAGAACCGATAAACATGATTTATCAGACGTTATTGGTATATTATATGAGCAGCAAAAAATTGGAAATAATATTAAGAAAATTGATATAGAAAACGCTTTTATATTTCTTTATGAAGATAAAAAGTATTTACCAGAAAAATCTTTAATATTTTTAAATACAATATATGATAACAATAATATTGAAGAATTATTTAATGAAATAAAAAATACAGAAAATAAAGAAAGAGAACTATTAACAATAAATGACTAATAACGGTATTAAAGAATGAAAGTAGTATTTTATACTGTAAAACAAAATAGTTAAAAGAAAATGCAGTTAGTAAAACTATAGAGTTTGTTAAACTAAACAATAATAATTATTATGCGATTTAGAGATATTTTGAAAAGTAAAATTGTTTCTGTATATCACGGCAGCGATGTATTAATTGATGTTCCAAAAATAATAAAACCTATTAGAGCATTAGATTTTGGTTCTGGTTTTTATACAACTACAAATATAAATCAAGCTATAAATTTTTCCAAAATAGTACGTGAAAGAAACAGCTCATCAAAATCCTGTATTAGTATTTATTCATTAAATATAGAATTGCTTAAAAGGCAAAAATATTTGTATTTTAATAAACCTGATAAAAAATGGCTTGATTTTGTTTCTTCAAACAGAAATGGCATTTACAAAGGAAAAATATTTGATATTATTTATGGACCTGTTGCCAATGATACTATTTTTAAAACATTCATTGCTTATCAAAACGGGATATTAACAGAAAAAGAAACTTTAAAAAGATTAAAAATAAGAAGGTTATATAATCAATTAGTATTTTCTAATGAAGAAGCATTAAAATGTTTATCTTTTACAGGAGAATACTTAATAAATGACTGATTTAGAATTTAAAGCAACCCTTCAAATGCTTGTTCCAATGGTAATACAGACTATAATTGAAAAAAAAGATATATCTGTAATTAATGCAATAAAATTATTTTATTTATCAGAATTATATAAAAAGCTGGAAAAAGAAGTTACAAAGTTATGGCATTTAAGCCCTCTTGCTCTTTTTGAATTATTAGAGATAGAATTAAATACATGAAAACAAATATTATTAATGATTTTTTAATTTTTGTCATCGAAGAATATAAGTATTTAGAAAATAAAAATGCAAAAGATACAATAGAAATATTTACAAATAATTTAGTTTTTGATTATGTTATGAAACATTATGATATCCTGCACACAATGGGCGGTCGAGCAATAATTGATGATATTAATTTATTTATAAAAAATCATAAAAATTGAAGAACAAGCATCTCATATTGGTATTTCAGCCAAAAAAAATAAAGGAAAAATTATGTTAGAAAATTCTACAATATTAATTACTGGCGGAACAGGTTCATTTGGAAATACATTCGTTCCAATGACATTGGAAAAATATAATCCAAAAAAACTCATAATTTATTCCCGTGACGAAATGAAACAATGGGATATGGCAAAAATGTTTCATGATGACGACAGAGTCCGCTTTTTTATTGGAGATGTTCGCGATAGGGAACGTTTATACAGGGCACTTGATGGTGTAGATTACGTAGTTCACGCGGCGGCTACAAAAATAGTTCCAACTGCCGAATACAACCCGTTTGAGTGTGTTAAAACTAATGTCAATGGTGCAATGAATCTTGTAGACGCTTGTATCGATAAAGGAGTAAAAAGATGTGTTGCGCTTAGTACTGATAAAGCGAGCTCTCCTGTTAATTTATACGGAGCAACCAAGCTTTGCAGCGATAAACTTTTTATTGCCGGTAATTCTTATGCCGGCAGTAAGAATACACGTTTTTCAATTGTACGGTATGGAAACGTAATGGGTTCGCGTGGTTCTGTAATCCCATTATTTTTAGAACAGGCAAAAAAAGGTGAAATAACAATAACAGATGATAGAATGACAAGATTTATGATCTCTTTAGAACAGGGAGTCGAACTTGTTTTTCACGCATTCGAAGATATGGAAGGTGGAGAAATTTATGTAAAGAAAATACCTTCTATGAAACTACCGGATATAGCAAATGCAGTTTCTGTATATTCTAAACAAAAAATTATTGGTATTCGCCCGGGCGAAAAATTACATGAACAAATGATAGGTTTAGAAGATGCTCCTTTCACGTATGAATATGATGAACATTTTAAGATACTTCCTCAAATTCATGAATGGAGTATAGATCCTCATAGAATTAAAGACGGAAAACAGGTATCTTCAGATTTTTCATATACATCAGATAATAATCCTGATTGGATGTCTATCGAAGAATTACAGCAATGGATAGAAAAAAATAAAGAAAAAATCGGCAGTATTTAATGTATAATTTTATCCCCTATGGCAAACAATGGATAGACGATACAGATAAACGCGCTGTTTTATCTGTTTTAGAGTCTGATTATTTAACCCAAGGACCAGCCATAGAACAGTTTGAAAATGCAATAAAAGAACTTACAAGTGCTAAATATTGTGTAGCCGTTTCTAACGCTACGCAAGGATTACATATTGCTGTAGCTGCACTAGAATTATTCAAAAGTGATTACACTATAGAATCTATTACTACTCCCATGACATTTGTTGCGACAGCCAATTGTTTAATAACCAATGGTTTAGTTCCTGTATTTGCTGATATAGATTCAAGAACTTATAACATATCTCCAAATGAAATAGAAAAAAAAATAACTGCAAAAACAAAATTAATAATTCCTGTTGATTTCGCAGGACAAGCGGTTGATATTGATTCTATAAAACATATTGCTGATAATCATAGTTTATACATAATAGAAGATGCAGCTCATGCTATTGGGTCATTTTATGCTGATGGCAAACCTATTGGTTGCTGTCATAAATCTGATATGACTGTTTTTTCATTTCATCCTGTAAAAACAATTACATCTGGTGAAGGCGGCGCAATTACAACAAATAACGAAATTCTTTATAAAAGACTCTTAAAACTACGAACCATTGGTATAACAAAAGATGAAAAAGAATTAAATAAAAATCCTGGACCATGGTATTACGAAATGCAGTTTCTTAGCGGGAATAATAGAATGACTGATATTCAAGCAGCATTAGGTCGCAGCCAACTAACTAAATTAGATTCATTCAAAAAACGCCGCAGAGAAATAGTTAATAAATATAATGATACATTTAGAGATAACCCTAATTTAATTATCCCATACGAAGAAAATGGATTGGATACCTGTTTTCATTTATATGTATTACAAATAGATTTCGAAAAAATAGGAAAAACAAGAAAACAGGTTATGGAAGAACTAAAACAAAAAGGAATAGGTACGCAAGTGCATTATATTCCTGTAAATAGCCAGCCTTATTATGAAAATAAATATGGTAAATATAATGCAATTAATTTTCCAAATACAGAATCATATTATAATAAATGTCTTAGCATTCCGTTGTTTCCGATGATGTCTGATGAAAATATTGAAAATGTTTGTAAAAATATAATCTCTGTAACAGAAGGTTTAAAATGAAACAATGTACGAAATGCGTGTTACCAGAAACTCATGAAACAATTGAGTTTGACAGTGAAGGTGTCTGTAATATTTGCAGACAAGCAGAAATAAAACATGCAGAAGTAGATTGGAAGTCTCGCGGTGAAATGCTTAATAAAATTATCGCCGAATATAGTGGTAAAGGTCCATATGATTGTATTCTACCCTATAGCGGCGGAAAAGACAGCGTTTATCAACTATGGTATGTAGTTAAACAATTAAAATTAAAACCTCTAGTTGTTAGATTTGATCATTGGGGTTACAGACCATTAGTTAATAAAAATAATCATAATATATTTAAAAAACTAGGTGTTGATGTATTACAATTTACACCCAATTGGCTTGTTGTAAAAAAAATTATGTTAAAATCTTTGCAAAAAACAGGCGATTTTTGCTGGCATTGCCACACCGGAATATTTGGATATATAATGCAAATATCTGTAAAATTTAATATACCTCTTGTTATATTTGGAGAATCTCCTGCAGAATACAGAGCATATATTTCTTTTGAACAGATAACCAACTTGGAACAAGGATTGTTTGAAAACATGATAGGTCTTGGTATTAATAATAATAAAATGTTTTCAATGTTAGAAGGTGAAGTTGATCGCCGAGATTTAATGCCTTATGAATTCCCGTCAAAAGAACAATTAGAAAAAATAAATTCTAAAGCGATATGGTTAGGCAATTATATAAAATGGGATACAAAGAAAAATGTAGAAATAATAAAAAATGAATTAGGCTGGCAAGGGCAAAAAGTAGAAGGTATTCCACCCGAATATGATTATGAAAAAATTGAATGTAAGTGGCAAGGGGTTAGAGATTATTGCAAATTTATTAAAAGAGGTCATGGAAGAACGAATCATCTTATGTGCATAGATATCAGAGCAGGAAGAATGGATAGAAAAAAAGCTCTGGAATTATGCGATAAATATGATGGAA